>ERZ808049.9-NODE-9-length-274227-cov-205.998971_pt1 | contig 274227 bp, 244 predicted proteins | sample MGYA00380198_ERZ808049 | MGnify/ENA primary metagenome ERZ808049 (study PRJEB31490, sample SAMN06133414) | mouse gut metagenome | isolation source: Z2_2 | host: mice | place: China: Chengdu | collected 2015-05 ...
CAGATTCTTCATGTTCAGACTGGCAACACTATACTCTTGACATCTTCCTCGCCCACCGGGAAAATCCGCTGACCCGATATGATGGAAAATTTATTTGCTAAAAGTTTATTAAATCCACCAACTAAAAACGGCTAAATATCGCATAACATTTCATATAATGAACAAATTTACCATCTTTGCATCATTAAAAGATAGATTTAGAATAACAAAAGCTATCTGAGTAAGAAATTTACTTTTTGATTTTATCAATTAATGTGTCAAATACTTGGGTATATGCATATGCCGGATTGAAGATGATGCCAGGTCGCAAAAGCATGGTTGTGTCGCCAAGAAATTCCGGATCCTGCATCTTATCCTCCATATTGATAACGAACTGTCTTTTGGTAGGTGGTTGAGAAACACTGAAATCCATATATCGGTAATAGCATCTCAAAATTTCCTCTGCATTGACCTCCGAATGAGCCAATGCTGTTGCAAGATCAAACAAGTCGCGTCCCTTGCGTCGTTGATATAGTGCACGTAACTTCGTGCCGAGAAGTTCGTTAAGTCTATAAGTAGTAATCTCGCAATCCCCTGTATACCATGAATTGCTTACGCTAAAAGGAATCTTCACAAGGCCCAATTCGTTGAAATGCTCAAAACAGTTGATTTCTATTTTTAAGCGGATAGGCACTACCGGAGGAATCTCTGATTCCAATCTGAAAAGCATAGTATTGTTGTATCGCTTTTGCTTCGTCACTCTATCGGGCAACCAATCGAGAACCTCCCCAAGACGAAACATAATTGGTTTTATAGGGCCTGAATTTATTTGCACAAGATCAATATCCTCGCTATATCTCGGCTGAGGAGAAAGATAGAGTTTATGAAGTGCCGTCCCTCCGCGAAATGCGAGTTGCGAGGCGAGAAACTCATCATTGAAAATATCGACCAAAGCACGTGATATTATCAAATCTTGCTCGACCATAGCCTTGTCCTGCCACGGCAAAAACTCATTCCATTCATCTATTGCATTGCGGTTTATCATATCTCGTCTGGCTCAATTTCTGTATTAATATATAATTTCCATTTTTCACTTATTGCAGATTTTTTTTTATCGTGCTTCGTGCTAAGCCAACAATATCTGAAATGATTGCTATATAATTTCAATTCATTATATATTATGTCCGCCTGCCCCCTCTCTTCAAGAATTTCATCCACAATGTAGCCGAGCCTTTGGACAGTAGCTACCGTTGTAAAATTAAACAGTGTATCATGTGCTCCTCGGAAATTCGTATTTTCCAATAGTTCTGACAATACGGTAGCAGCTCGCGACAATCCTCCTATATGTTGCTCAAACTGAACGAGGTCAATAGCCGTCAGCTCAGCATTGGAATATTTAACACAAGAGGTTTCCGTATTTTTAGTAAGAAGGAACTTTTCGGGTATTTCTGTACGGTAAAACCATATCAACATATTATTTCTATCGCTCGACCGTGAATAACGAGGATAAGTTGTCATAATAGAAAACTGTTGCGGACGCTGATGAGCTGCGCCCCAAAAAGCCGCCGCACTAAGGAGCCCTACATAATAGAGCTTCCCGATATACGACATGAGTTGATCTACATAATATGACGGTGGAACAAGACCCTGCAACGCATACTGAGGAGGAATAATGCAGTAAAATCCTCGTGCCACGAGCGCAAGACGCTTGCTCCGAACATACCGGCTCAAAGAATTAAGTAACGGCTGCTCTGACATGTCTGCAAAAGCTGCTGTTACATCCGAAAAAGAAAAACAAGGTTTGCCTGTTATCTCTCGGTGTCTAATCCATTCTGAAAGTTTCATCTTCGCTCTTTTTATTGCAAAGATAATCAAAATATTATTATTTCCGCATTAAAAATAGCCACAAATTTGGATTATATTTACACCTTTCAACGATTATGTCGGTTTGCGCGATACCTTATAGGATTAATCATCGCTCTCATTATCTTCTGCCCTCTCTATTTCGGTATTTGAAAGCGTCATTACTATTCAATCTCTCAGCAACTAATTGCAAAATAGGCTGTGCCGGAATTTCCGACACAGCCCATCTTATAAAGCTAATTCATGTAATAATCAATCCATAATCATTACTTAACCTTATTGCGCTTATCCCATGACGGATGAGCGGGGTCCTCGGCCACAAGAGCCTCCGAAAGGTCAATCCCCAATGCTTCGGAAAGCATTCGGCCATATTCGGGATCGGCATTATGGCAAGCACGCACATGACGCTGCTTTATAAATAGAGGTATTCCCTCCATCTGAGTAGCCGTGTTTCGACAAGTAGCTTGCTTGTCCTCGGCACTCATCAACCGCCACAATTTGCCGGGCTGGGTATAGTAATCCTCGTCATACTCCCGCTCATCATAGTTATAGACCTCGCCATGCAAATCCATGGGCGGCTCTTTCCTTGACGGAGTATCCTGCCATTCGCCAAAGCTGTTTGGCTCGTAGGATAATGTGGCTCCGTAATTGTCGTCGGTGCGCATCTTTCCGTCTCGATGAAATGAATGGAACGGACATCTCGGACGGTTTACGGGAATAAGGTTGTGGTTGACCCCAAGTCGATAGCGTTGCGCATCACCGTAGGAAAACAGACGCCCTTGGAGCATCTTATCAGGTGAAAATCCTATTCCATCTACAATATTGGCAGGATTGAATGCCGCCTGCTCTATTTCAGCAAAGAAATTTTCGGGATTGCGGTTAAGTTCAAGAATTCCCACATCACGTAACGGGAAATCCTTATGATACCACACCTTTGTCAGGTCAAACGGATTAATGTGATACTTCTTTGCCTCATCCTCGGTCATCAACTGAATCTGAAGCATCCAGCGAGGAAAATCGCCACGCTCTATCGCCTCAAACAAATCGCGCTGATGCGACTCGCGGTCTTTGGCTATTATGGCCTCGGCTTCCTTATCGGTAAGATTCTTTATACCCTGAAGCGTGATAAAATGAAACTTCACCCATATGCGCTTATTGTCCTTATTGATGAAGCTGTAAGTGTGACTTCCAAATCCGTGCATATTGCGGAAAGATGCAGGAATGCCCCGAGGCGACATTGAAATGGTGATTTGGTGCAATGCTTCAGGAAGCAATGTCCAGAAATCCCAGTTTGCAGTGGGATTGCGCATGCCGGTGCGGGGATCTCGCTTTATGGCATGATTGAGATCGGGAAATTTCAACGGGTCACGCAGAAAAAACACCGGAGTGTTATTGCCCACAAGATCCCAATTGCCTTGGTCGGTGTAAAACTTCATTGCAAAACCGCGTATGTCGCGCTCAGCATCGGCTGCACCACGCTCCCCTGCTACGGTGGAGAATCTCACCAAACATGGAGTCTTTTTACCAACCTCTGAAAATATTGAAGCTCGGGTAAATTCGGTGATGTCATTGGTTACCGTAAATGTGCCGAAAGCACCTGACCCTTTGGCGTGCATTCGCCTTTCAGGGATTACCTCACGGTCAAAATGAGCAATTTTTTCAAGATACCACGGATCTTGAATTGTCATAGGTCCCGGGCGGCCGGCAGTTTGAACATTCTGGTTGTCGGCGATTGGGCGCCCGTTTTCAGCGGTAAGTCTTTTCTTATCCATACAATCATAATGAAATTAACAGTGAATCAATTCGAGTTTTGAAACACTCAAATATCTTAAAAAGTTTTCCACCGAATCTATACATGCCATTAAGTTGACATCAATTTTTAATGAACAATAAAAAAATTTATCAGTATCAGAAAAAAGTCCACACCGCAAATTTGCTCCATAAAATGTCAACCATCACCGGTCTTGACCTCCTTAATCAGCCCGTCAATTTGTGAAAATTTATTAAATCGAACTGCGCTGTTGCAAAATTGCGATGTCGATTTGTTAAATTGGCAGGACTTTTCATTTAACAACTAAAGATGATACTTAACATTGTATTCCTGATTGCAGGGTTAGCGTTCATATTGATTGGAGCCAATATGTTGACCGATGGAGCTTCAAGCATCGCAAAGCGGTGGGGCGTATCAGAGCTTGTCATAGGATTGACCGTAGTTGCCTTCGGCACATCGGCGCCCGAACTTGTCATCAGCATCGTATCGGCCATTAACGGCAGTGCCGAGCTGGCTATAGGCAACGTTGTCGGAAGCAACATCTTCAATGTCCTTGCCATAATAGGCATAACGGCGATATTCGCCCCGATAAAGATTGAGCGAAGCATAATGACCAAGGACATTCCACTCGTGCTCCTGTCGGCTTTAGTGCTTCTGGCAATGGGCAACGCTCCGCTTCTCGACGGCGCATCCAGTCGCATATTAAGCCGTGTCGACGGAATAGTTCTGCTGCTGTTTTTCACCATATTCCTGCGACACACATTTTCATCGGCAAAGTCAGCCACACCGGCTGAATCACAAGAGATAGAAAGATCCAAGACTAAGGATATGCCGTTATGGAAATCGATATTGTGGGTAGCAATAGGACTGGCCGGATTGATTATTGGCGGTGACCGGTTTGTCAACGGAGCATCGGGAATCGCATCGGGACTCGGCGTGAGCGATGCCATAATAGGCTTGACGATAGTAGCCGCCGGCACATCACTACCCGAACTCGCCACATCGATAACTGCCGCTGTAAAAGGCAAGCCGGGCATAGCTCTCGGCAATGTGATAGGGAGCAACATCTTCAACATATTCCTTGTGCTTGGATGCAGCGCAACAATTCGTCCCCTCCCGTTTGGAGGAATAGGCAACCTCGACCTACTCGTCCTCACCGGAGCCTGCATGTTGTTCTGGATATTCGGATGGTTTTTCAAGCAACGCACAATCACCCGTGCCGAAGGAATCATACTCGCGACATGCTATGTGGCCTACGTTGCATATCTTGTCGCCAATGCCTGACCAGGCACCTGCATCACGTGCACCCCGCATAAAAACCTACAATGTGCAATAACTTTTTTTATGAATTTGGTTGCACTATTATTTTGATTGAGTAACTTTGTGATATGTTAAAATTATAATATCGACTTATGAATGTCAACATCGAAGAACTGATTACCATCAACTACGAGCTGGAAGGGCTTCTGTATTTGGCTATGCATCGAGGCGACGACACGCCCAAGGAGGTGTGGTCGCTGATTTCCGATAAAATCAAGTCACTCAACGAAGGCATATCGCCCGCTGTCGAGGATGACGATGTTGACACTGATGACACGCCCGACAATGCGGTCATCAGCTGTTGTGACGAAACTGATGTCACAGCCGATGAACAGCCTGAAATAGAAGAGCCCGAAATCAAAGAAGAGCCCGAAAATCAGGAACCGACGGCACAAGACGAAGAGCCTGAATCGGAGGAAGAACCTGAAATAAGCCTGACCGAAAATCAGGAAGAAGAACTTGAAGAAGATACCGCTGAGAGCAGTCAGCCACAACTTACAATAATCGGCGAATCGACCGAAGAGTTGCCTGAACATTGCAATGCCGAGCCCGAGGCTCCATGTAGTGATATTGAACAGGAACCGTCAACGGAGCCTGAACCGATTGCTGAGCCGATGCCGGAAACTACAGTCGAGATTGAAACTGTAGAGCCTGAACCCGAAGAAGAAGAGGAACCGGAACTCAAGGAAGAGCCGGAACTCGAAGAGATGCAGGAAGAGCCCGAGGAAGAGGAAATAGTGATGCCTCAGGATGACACGACCGACACCGATGACGAAGAGCCTATACGCCTTGACGAAAAGCTTGCACGTGAAAATTCGCGCAATCTGCGCAAGGCATTCTCTTTGAACGACATGTTCCGATTCCGTCGCGAACTGTTTGGCAACAGTGCCACCGAAATGACCGATACGCTTAATCTCGTCGAGGCCATGTCGTCGCTCTCGGAAGCCAACGACTACTTCTATAACGACCTTGAATGGGACGCATCCAATCCCGAAGTCCAGGATTTCATGGATATAATAGCCAAACACTTTTCAGGCCGATGAGCGGTAAACTTTACATCGTACCTACTCCGGTGGGCAATCTTGGCGACATGACTCCGCGAGCAATCGCCACCTTAAAATCGTGCGACCTTGTACTGTGTGAGGACACCCGCACAAGCGGCGTCCTGCTCAAGCACTTCGACATAACCACCCCTACGGCAAGCCACCACAAGTTCAACGAGCACACATCGGTCGAACCTGTCGTAAACCGGTTGAAAGGGGGCGAGAACATAGCCCTCATAAGCGATGCGGGCACTCCGGGCATATCAGATCCCGGATTCATGCTCGTGCGTGAATGTCGTCGCAACGACATCGAAGTCGAAACTTTGCCCGGCCCCACCGCACTTATTCCGGCACTCGTAAATTCAGGGCTTCCATGTGACCGATTCGTATTTGAGGGATTCTTGCCGCAAAAGAAAGGACGCGCTACGCGCATAGCCGAGATTGCCGAAGAAACTCGCACTATAATATTCTATGAGTCACCGTTGCGCCTCGTGAAGACCCTGCAACAACTTGCCCAAGCCTGCGGCAACGACCGCGAGGCTTCAGTGTCACGCGAGATATCCAAAATTCATGACACCACCGTTACCGGAACATTACAACAGCTCATCGAGCACTTCACGATGAACATTCCGCGCGGTGAAATCGTTATTGTGTTGAGCGGAAAGAGGGAAAAAAACGCTCGTCAACCCCATCGCAATAAGTATCGCGATAACGATGACTTAAACGATGCCTGACATAAAAAACTTATATAAACATCATTTTATACGATTATGAAGAAAATAGTTTCAATTATTGCCGCAGGTCTTGTGTGCCTCACAGCTTGCGATGGAGGGAAACTGAAAGAGGCTCAGGCCCAAAACGCCCAGCTTGACGATTCATTACATGTTGCTCTCGCCAACCAGGACAGTCTGTTCTCCCTTTTGAACGACATTACCGATGGCATGAACCAGATTAAGGATCTTGAGAAGATTCTCACAACTACCAATGTAGGTGCCGAATCACAATCGCGTAAAGATCAGATACGCAACGACATCGTCGCCATACAGCAGGCTCTCAAGGAGCGTCGCGAACGCCTTGACGACCTTGAGCAGAAATTGAAATCATCACAGGGCTACAGCAGCACCCTGAAGAAGACTGTCGACAATCTTAAGGCTGAAATAGCCAGTCAGGAAACGACAATCTCGACACTGCGCAACGACCTTGCAGCCGCAAAGATACAGATTGCCGACCTTGGCACAAAGGTGGATTCATTGAGCACCACTGTAGCCACTGTAACCGAGGAGAAGGAAAAAGCTCAGGAAGAGAGCGTAAACCTTACCAACGAGCTTAACTCTTGCTACTATGCAATAGGTACCAAGGGCGAATTGAAGGATGCCCGCATTATCGAAACCGGATTCCTGCGCAAGACCAAGTTGCTCCAGGCCGACTTCCAGCAGAGCTACTTCACTCAGAGCGACAAGCGCACTCTCACCACAATCCCCACTCACTCCAAGAAAGCAAAGATTCTGACCAACATGCCGGCCGACTCATATACAATCGAGGACTATGACGGCTTGAAGACAATCAAGGTCACCAATCCTGAAAAATTCTGGAGTCTTTCCAACTATCTCGTAATCCAAGTAGACTAAAGTTTAATACTTCCCGATAAATGGGTCCGCCATGCCTGCAACCGTACAGGCATGGCGGACTTTTCATTTCATAAAACCGTTTTAACAGCCATTGAATGCGTTGAATGTAAATGTTTTTTTGTAATTTTGCAGTCTATTAATCTCTATTTTACACCAATGGGTATATTCAGTTTCTTTTCTAAGGAAAAAAAGGAGACTCTTGACAAAGGGCTTGAACGCACAAAGCAAGGCGTATTCTCGAAAATCGCACGCGCAATTGCCGGTAAGTCAAAGATTGACGATGAAATACTTGACAACCTCGAAGAGGTATTCATCACTTCGGATGTCGGAGTCGAAACAACACTCAAAATCATAGACCGCATAGAGCATCGAGTTTCTCGCGATAAATATGTCAATTCATCAGAGTTGAACAATCTGCTATGTGAAGAAATCACCGAACTTCTCGCCGAAAACAATAACGACTCCGCCCTTGAGGACTTCACTGTTCCGCAGGATCACAAACCACATGTAATAATGGTGGTGGGTGTCAACGGCGTAGGCAAAACAACCACCATAGGCAAGCTTGCCTATCAATTCAAGAAAGCCGGCAACAAAGTCATGCTCGGTGCCGCCGACACATTCCGAGCCGCCGCAGTGGAGCAGCTCGACATCTGGGGCGAACGCGCCGGTGTTCCGGTAATAAAGCAGAAACTCGGAGCCGACCCTGCATCAGTGGCATTCGACACTCTCCAATCGGCCAAGGCCAACGACATCGATGTAGTGATAATCGACACCGCCGGACGACTTCACAACAAGAAGGGTCTTATGGACGAGCTCACAAAAATCAAGAACGTGATGCAGAAAGTCGTTCCCGACGCACCCCACGAAGTGTTGCTCGTGCTTGACGGCTCTACGGGACAGAATGCATTTGAGCAGGCCAAGCAGTTTGTAGCCGCTACCAAAGTCAATGAACTCGCCATAACCAAGCTCGACGGCACAGCCAAGGGCGGCGTAGTAATAGGCATCAGCGACCAGTTCCGCATTCCGGTAAAATACATCGGACTCGGCGAAGGCATCGACGACCTGCAGGTGTTCCACAAGAAAGAATTTGTACAATCATTATTTGGCAACAATTAATATAGATGGCTCGCAAGAAAGTCGATGTCATAACACTTGGCTGTTCAAAGAATCTTGTCGACAGCGAACGGCTCATGAGCATGTTTGACCGTGCCGGATTTGAAGCAAGGCACGAGCCTGAAAATCCCGGAGGCGACATTGTTGTCGTGAATACCTGCGGATTCATAGGCGATGCCAAGGAGGAGTCGGTCAACACTATCCTCGAGCAGGTCGAGGCCAAGAAAGAGGGACGCATCAAGTCACTCTATGTGATGGGATGCCTGTCGCAACGCTATCACAATGAACTTGTGGCTGAGATACCAGAAGTTGACGGTTGGTACGGTAAGTTCAACTGGCCCGAACTGGTGAATGCGCTCACCAACAAGTTCCCGGCAACATCATCCTACGACCGTGTCATAACCACTCCTTCCCACTTCGCCTACGTGAAGATAGCCGAAGGATGCAACCGCTTCTGTTCATTCTGTGCTATTCCGCTAATTACAGGGCGATTCAAGTCACGCCCCATCGAGGAGATACTCGATGAAGTGGCTGAACTCGTAAAGCGCGGTGTCCATGAATTCAACATAATAGCTCAGGACTTGTCGAGCTACGGGCTTGATCTGTATAACGAGATGCGACTTCCGCAGCTCATCGACCGTATGTCCTCGATAGAGGGTGTGGAGTGGATAAGGCTCCACTACGCCTACCCCGCTCAGTTCCCCATGGAGATACTCGATGTCATGGCCCGTCACGACAATGTGTGCAAATACCTCGACATAGCGCTTCAGCACATATCGGACAAAGTTCTAAAAAACATGCGCCGTCACATAACCGGCGACGAAACGAAAGCCCTGCTCGACGAGATACGCCGAAAAGTGCCCGGCATACACATACGCACGACACTGATGGTAGGCTTCCCAGGCGAAGGTGAGGAGGAGTTCCATCAGCTTAAGGAATTTGTGCGCCAACAGCGATTTGAGCGCATGGGTGCCTTTGCCTATTGCGAGGAGGAGGACACATTCGGTGCCAAGAATTTCGTGGATTCAATACCTGAAGAGGTCAAGCAGTCACGCCTTAATGAGCTTATGGCGATTCAGGAAGAGATTGCCCTTGAAAGCAACCAATCAAAAATAGGAAAAAGATTGCGCGTAATCATCGACAAGGAAGAGGATGACTACTATGTGGGTCGCACCCAATGGGATTCTCCCGAAGTGGACCCTGAAGTCCTTGTCAAAAAGACCGAAAAGCTCGAAAAAGGACACTTCTACGATGTCGACATTATCGATGCACTGCCCTACGAGCTGATTGCTCAACCATCCTTACAATAAAAAATGTTGTTGTCAACTTCTATTTCAAGAGCGGCATCTCTATGCATTGAAAAGCGACTGCCGTTTGCAATATACATGATGCCGGGAAGCGATCATGTCATATTCCTGGCCGGGGATGAGTCGACGCAGTGCAACAGCGACGTCGACCATGGATTCTTCATTTCGGAATTCAACACAAGTGGACGGCGCATCATGATAGCTCCACGATACACTGCCGAGCAGATAATAGAAAACGCCGACACCATTGCTCAGCGTGACGGTGCAGCCGTAAAGCCGGTTGACCGCAGCACACCGCGTGACGAATATGACAACGCGTTGAACAAGGTTGTCAACGGACTCAAGCTTCGCGGAGGCAAAACGGTAATATCACGCGTGATATGCGGCGACGCAGCCGATATCGACTGGCTTTCAGCAACCGAGAAATATTTCACCTGCTTTCCCTCGACATTCCGTTACCTCTATTACACCGCAGCGACAGGCGCATGGCTCGGAGCATCGCCCGAACTGCTGCTCGAATGTGACAACGCAGGCAATCTCAGCACCATGTCGCTTGCCGGAACCCGCATGAAATCATCGGATGCCGCATGGGATGACAAAAACCGCGAAGAGCACGACTATGTGACACGATACATAGTCGACAAGCTGTTGTCGCTCGGCATAAACGCGGCAGTCGGTTGCGCCGAGAATGTGAGTTACGGAGCCATCGAGCATCTTTGTCACCGCATTACGGCCCGATATGCCGGAAATCCATTTATCGTGGCCGATATGCTCAGCCCCACCCCTGCCTTGGCCGGCACTCCGCTTGACAAGGCATTGAATGACATAACGCTCAACGAGCGACATCCACGCCGATGCTACGGAGGCTATGTGGGAATGACCGACAGTCGGGGCACTCACATCTTCGTCAACCTGCGATGTGTACACTTCGATGAGTCACGCTATTGCATATATGCCGGAGGAGGCATAACTGCCAAATCGGAATCGGCAACCGAATGGGATGAAACATCGGCAAAATCCCAAGTGCTCCTCAATGCAATCAATCAGTCACGGTCATGAGCAAAAACAGCAAAGGAAGTCCGTTTTTAATACTGTTCACCGCCGTGTCCATCGTCGCCGCTGTGTCGCTGCTCCCGCTTAACAAAATAAGCCGTGGATTGCTGCGTGACTTCAATCTCGCAGGCGACATAATGCACATAACCGAAAAATCGGATCTTGATGCCGAGAAAGTCGAAACACAGCAAATCGACCCGGAGCTAATAGCCGCAATGGAGGAGATTGATGTTGAGCAACCCGCTCAGGCCGATGAGTATGCTATTGAAAAGAGCGACACTATTACACGGCAGTCAGAGTCAGAGTCAGAGCCTGAGCAGCCGAAATCGGAGAACGTCCAACCCGAAAAATCGCCTGTGACATCGGAAGCTGTCGAGCCACCTGTGCCGATTGATCCTCACGACGGGGAGATAATCGTAATGGAGGACTATTCACCCGACGGCAACGGACTGAAACGCTTTAAAAGCGCACTTGCGCAAGCCGGCAACCGGGTTGTACGCATAGCCTTTCTCGGCGACTCATACATCGAAGGTGACATATTCACACAGGATGTGCGCGAAAAGCTGCAGGACCAATACGGCGGATGCGGAGTTGGATATGTCAACATGTACTCGGAATTTCCCGGATTCCGACGCTCAATAACGCAAAGCGGCAGCGGATGGGAAGTGTACAACGTGAGCATGAAGGGACACAACAAAGCCTACATATCGATAACCCAACAGTACTCAATGCCGGTAAGCGAAAAAGCTACCGCAACCTATAAGGGTGCCAAGCGCCTGAAGCACACCGACAGTTGGGAAAAATCGCGCTTCATATACATATCGCCCGATGCAGCAACCATAAACACCCGCCAGAACAACGGCGAATGGACCTCCCACAGCTCATCAGCATCATCCGAAGCACAATGCATCGAAGTCACCGGTCCCATGAAATCATTTTCGGTATCAACCGGCAACATGTCACTTGCCGGAATAGGAGTGTGGCTCGACGGCAACAACGGCATCTCGGTTGACTGCATGTCGTCGCGAGGATTTTCAGGCGTCACCTTGTCGCGAGTAAGCAGTAGCCTGTCACAATCAATGCGCCGTTACATCGACTACGACCTGATTGTAATCGAATACGGAATCAACGCCATGTCGGAAGCCCAGACCGACTACTCGGCCTACTCCAAACTAATGATCAAGTCAATAGGACACATAAAGGAGTGCTATCCAAATGCCGACATAATCATAATGGGCGTGGGCGACAGAGGGTCAAAACGAGGCACCGACATAATAACGATGCCCACTACCTACAACATGATCGCCGCTCAACGTGATGTAGCGCGACACTTGGGATGCGTGTTCTGGGACACCCGCGAGGCTATGGGCGGTGAAAATGCAATAGTGACATGGGCCAACGCCAATCCGCCGAAAGCCAATAAAGACTACATCCACCTAACCCATATCGGCGGACGCAAACTTGCCGAAGAATTCTTAAAATCGCTGAACAATGCCATCAATAAATAAGCTATACCCTATACTCCTGACATTCATCATGCTAAGCGTGCCGCGACTCGCCATGTCGCGGTATGAAAACAATGATGACAAGAACATACGCGAAAATCCCGAGATAACGCAAATCGACTCCATCGACTGCGACATAGAAATACCGGCCTACATCAACCGCAATAAGAATTACATAATCACAAACGGTGCCGACTGGAGCCGATTCAGCCGCAGAACCGTAGCCCCCGACACGACCGTAAGCATCGTACACATAGGCGACTCACACATTCAGGCCGACTTTGCAACCGGTCATGCACGTGACATGCTGCAACAGCTGTACGGCAACCCCGGTCGAGGCCTCATCACGCCTCTCAAAATGGCAGGCACCAACGAGCCTCGCGACTATGCCATAACATCACAGTCACGCTGGTTGTCCTCAAAACTGCTTAAAAAGCCCTGGGCGTCACCTATGGGATTCACGGGAGTTTCGATAACGCCAAAGAGCAAAAAGTGTGACCTCACCATAGCCACGCTTACAAAAAACGAGCCCGAAAAGCCGTTTAACAACGTCAAGATACTACATTCGGGCAAGCTTGAGATAAGCCGCGCTTCGGTAGCCGGACAACCCATAGAGTGTGACATGGAATACGGCGACGGAAGCGCCACCATAAACATATCCCGCGAGGTAACCGAAATAACGGTTGAGATGACCAAAGAGGATTATCTGTCGATATTCGGCATCGTTCTCGCCAACACCAAAAGCGAAGGAGTCTACTACCACACCATAGGCAACAACGGGGCCACTTACAGCACATATAACGCAGTCGAGGGAATGGGTGCCGATGTGGCACGGCTGGATCCCGACCTCGTAATAATAAGCCTCGGAGCCAACGAAGCGTTCGGAAAACTGTCGATAAACAACATAACCGACAACATTGACCTGCTAGTTAACGACATACGACTACACAACAAAGATGCAACGATTCTGCTTGTCACGCCAATGGAGTGCCAGCGAAGCCGAATCATACGCACCAAGAAAGGCCGTCGACGCTCACGCAACTACAGCGTCAACGCCAACATACTTCCGATAAGGAATGCCATACTCGAATACGGCCGCAAGCATAACATATCGGTTTACGACTGGTATGACATAGCCGGAGGCCAGGGCGCATCTGGAAAATGGGTAAAGGACAAACTGATGGGCAGCGACCGCATCCACAACACCCGCGAAGGCTACAGGCTTCAGGGACAGTTGCTATATGAGGCTATAAACGACGCCATAATCAACAATGCAAAGCTATGAATGATTTCTTCAGCGACTTCAAATTTGTACTGCCCGACCTTGACGATGTCAGGGAGTTCCTTGGCAAATGCCTGGACAAATTTGCGCAGTGGTTTGACTTCGACCGCATAGAATCGGTACTCCGATACGACAGCAACAATCCGCTCCTGTTCAACACCGGCTTGTTTCTGTTGCTGTTCACGGCATTCCTTCTGCTGTATAGGCTACTGCGTTTCTCCCCTACTCTCAAGAAGATATTCGTAATCCTCTTCTCACTCTACTTCTATTACAAGTCAAGTGCCGAGTGCTGCTTCATACTGCTTGGCGTGTGTGTAAGCGACTATGTGCTCGGACTCATACTCGGAAACTCACATCGCAAATCGGTGCGTACAGGCATAGTGGCGCTCAATGTCGTAATTAATGTAGGAATGCTTGTCTACTTCAAGTATTTCAATCTGCTCTACAGCACCATAGCCAATTTTTCAAGTCGTGACTTCGATGCGCTCGACATAATACTTCCTGCCGGAATATCGTTTTTTACATTCCGCTCCATCAGCTACATTGTCGACATATATCGCGGCGACATGAAGCCGGCCACCAATTTCCTGAACTACGTGTTTTTCCTCACCTTCTTTCCGCCAATACTTGCCGGCCCTGTTGTAAGAGCACGTGACATGATGGATCAGATAGAAGAGAGTCCCGTAGCTACACGACGCATGGTGAGTGCAGGACTTTTCATGATAATGGCGGGTCTGATAAAGAAAGTGATTGTAGCCGACTATATAAGCGGCAACTTTGTCGACCGAGTATTTGACAATCCGTCAATGTACTCGGGCTTTGAAAACCTGATGGGCATCTACGGCTTCACGATACAGCTCTATTGCGACTTCTCGGGTTACTCCGACATGGCTATAGGAATCGCGCTCCTGCTCGGCTACAAGCTAAAGATGAACTTCGATGCGCCGTTCAAGTCACAAAGCCCTACGGAGTATTGGCGCCGGTGGCACATATCGCTCTCTTCATGGCTGCGCGACTACCTCTACATTCCTATGGGAGGCAACCGGTGCTCCAAGGCGCGTGCTCACATGAATGTGTTCAACACTATGCTGATAGGCGGCTTGTGGCATGGCGCATCGTGGATGTACGTTATATGGGGTGCATGGAACGGCGGATTGCTCGTGGCGCATAAAATGATACGCAGCGTCACGCCCCGCGTAAAGGAGGAGAATCGTCGCAAATGGTGGCGAGTCGCCACCAATGTGTTCATAACATTCAACCTCATAGCCGTGGGCATGATGTTTTTCAGGGCCCGTTCCCTTGAGCAGGTCGGCGACATGGTGCATCAGATAGTCTACAACTTCCACCTGTCGGTAGCGCCGCAATTTCTCGAAGGTTACATACTGATAGTGCTTGCAATGGCACTCGGTTACTTCATGCACTTCTCACCTAAAAAGTGGAGCGAGCAGCTTGAAGAGAAATATCACGCACAGAGCGGTCTTGTGCAGGCCGTAGTGCTTGCGTTGGTGCTGTTGCTTATAATCCAGGTGCGACAAAGCGACATAGTGCCGTTCATCTACCTGCAATACTGATTCAGCACTTCCATTCCACCACGCAATCGGGTGTGGAACGAGCTACATCGACAAGACGCTGATTGGATGAACCACGGAAACGGAGTGAGATGTCACGCAGCGACTCGACGAAAGGGCCGTCGACAAGCACATCGATGCAAGCGAGTAACTCCTCATACTCGGGACGAGAGGCTGCGTATTCATAACTGTAGCCCGTGTAGCACCATATAGTGCGACCGTCGGCCTTCAGCAGGCGGGCCAATTCGACCATCTCGTCGACAGGCTGCATCAACGGGTCACCTCCCGAGAACGTGACATTGAAGTCACAATCATCGATAATCTCCTTGATGCGGAGAACCGACATAGCCTCACCCCCTTCAAAATCCCATGACTGCGGATTGTGACATCCCGGACAGTGGTGATTGCAACCGGCAAAATAAACAGAGGTGCGGAGCCCCGGTCCGTCGACCGAAGTTCCGCCCACTATATCTATTACACGTAGTGACATTGCAGTCTATTTGTGTACTATGCGATCGTTAAGTTCAGCAAGTTTGGCATTGTTCCAGCGATCGGTCGTTCCCACGAGATAACCGGTTATGCGCTGCAGCTTGTCGATGTCATGACTTCCGCATTTAGGACATTCGTCAAGGTTCTCCTGCGCATCCTCATATCCGCATGTCATGCATCGGTTGCGATTGTGATTCACCGAGCCGTAACCGATGTTGTACTTATCCATCAGGTCGACAATGTCGCTTATCGCCTCGGGATTGTGAGTTGCGTCACCGTCGATTTCCACATAGAATATGTGACCTCCACGAGTCAACTCATGATACGGCGCCTCAACCTTGGCTTTGTGACGCGGCGAGCAGTGATAGTAGACAGGCACATGGTTGGAGTTAGTGTAATAAATCTTGTCGGTTATGCCGGGCAACACGCCGAAACTCTTGCGATCGGCCTTGGTAAACTTACCCGACAGACCTTCGGCGGGAGTGGCAAGAACCGAAAAGTTGTGCTGATACTTTTCAGAGAATTCATTGGCACGGCTGCGCATGTGCGACACAATGCGCAATCCAAGGGCCTGCGCCTCCTCGCTTTCGCCGTGATGCTTGCCCACAAGAGCGACAAGACACTCGGCAAGACCGATGAATCCGATGCCGAGGGTACCCTGATTAATAACCGACTCGATGGTGTCATTGGGCTTCAGGTTCTCACTTCCGTTCCACAGGCGTGACATCAGCAACGGGAACTGCTTGGCAAGAGCCGTCTTCTGGAAGTCATAACGGTCACACAGCTGACGAGCCGCGATTTCAAGAACTTCATCGAGCTTTGAGAAGAAACGATGTATACGCTCCTCCTTGTCGACGATGCTCATGCACTCAATGGCTATACGTACGATGTTGATTGTCGAGAAACTCAAGTTACCTCGACCAATCGAAGTCTTTTCACCAAAACGATTCTCAAAAACTCGTGTGCGACAACCCATCGTGGCCACTTCATAACGGTAACGGTGAGGATCGTTTATATCCCATTTTTCATGATAATTGAAAGTGGCGTCGAGATTCACGAAATTGGGGAAGAAACGACGGGCTGTGACCTTACAAGCCAGTTTATAGAGATCGTAATTTCTATCCTCGGGCAGATAACTAACGCCGCGCTTCTTCTTCCATATCTGTATGGGGAAAATTGCAGTGGCACCGTTACCTACTCCCTCGTAGGTAGAGTTGAGCAATTCACGGATTATGCAGCGGCCTTCGGCCGATGTGTCGGTTCCGTAGTTTATCGAGCTGAACACCACCTGATTTCCGCCACGCGAATGAATTGTATTCATGTTATGGATAAACGCCTCCATTGCCTGATGCACACGGCCCACAGTCTTGTTTATCGCATGCTGCTTGGCTCGTTCCTCTCCCTTAAGCCCGTCAAGCGGACGCTTGAGGTAGTCGTCGATGGGAGCTTCGTAAAGCGATGAATAGTCCTCGCCGGTGAGCGACTCGACATTCTTCACCTCCTCGACATAGGATGAGCGCACAAACGGAGCCAGATAGAAATCAAAGGCCGGAATGGCCTGTCCGCCGTGCATCTCGTTCTGTGCCGTTTCAAGCGAAATACAACCAATGATACTTGCAGTTTCGATGCGCTTGGCCGGACGCGATTCACCATGTCCGGCAGTGAAGCCATGCTTCAGAATGTTGTCAAGAGGATGCTGCACACAGGTAAGACTCTTGGTGGGATAGTAGTCCTTGTCATGGATGTGAAGGTATCCGTTACGCACAGCCTCACGTGCTTCATGCGACAAGAGGTAGTCGTCGACAAAAGGCTTGGTGGTTTCGCTTGCAAACTTCATCATCATGCCTGCAGGCGAATCGGTGTTCATGTTGGCGTTCTCGCGAGTTATGTCGTTGCTCTTTGCCTCGATAATCTCCAGAAACATATCCCGTGTCTTGGCACGACGCGCAATGTTTCGTTGGTCACGATAAGCGATGTATCGCTTGGCCACCTCCTTGCGGGGGCTCTTCATCAGTTCAAGTTCAACCTTGTCCTGAATCTCCTCCACGGTCATTCGCTCGTTACCGGTCATACTGATGCGGTCAGTGATCTTATGAATCAAAGCCTCGTCTTCACCCATTTCGGTTTGAAGCATCGCTTTACGGATTGCGGCCTTGATTTTTTCATCATTATAGCCGACTACGCGCCCGTCACGCTTAACTACGGTTTGTATCATTTGTTGTATTTTTAATGGATTATCGGTATTTATATACGAGCATTCGACGACACGAGAAAAACGCCTTGTGCTTTCGCATTGCAAATCTACACAGATATTATTTATCGTGCAATATTTATATCAAATATTTTCAACAAAAATTCCATTTTGGAAAACTTTTTGGCCTTCATAAAATTATAAAGTTTTAAAAATTAGTATATTACAAAATATTTTGGAAAACTTCACAGCACAAAAAGTTGTCAACAGTTGAAATATTGGATTTTCAACCGACAACTCGCCACCAACACAATCAGTTAAACATTTATTCGATTGTTGTCCTCGTCAAAGACGCTCACATACGACAAAATCAAATGAAATTCTTCACTATGCCAACGTGAAAATCCCATGATTTTTATCTAAATTTGCAAAAACACTACAACATGCTATATCCTCTTATATATATTTTCACAGGACTGGCAGCCGGCATTGTAATAGCTCTGCTGACAAGCAAGTCCAAGATCGACACATTAAATTCATCACTGCGCTCAATGGAAGCGCGACTTGATGAAGCATCACGACGCGAACGTCACTTGCAAGACGAGAACCAACGCCTGTCGCAACTGTCATCGGAATTCAACGCCAAATCGAGTGCCCTTTCAAAAGAGATAGAGATGCTGCGACAGCAGAAAGCACATGACGAGGAGGCGCGCACAAAACAATATAACGAACAATTGCGCCTGATGCAGGAGCAGGTCAAAAGCGCGACACAGGAGATGCTCAACCAGCGCTCAAAAGAGCTCCACGAATCCAACGCCCGACAGATGGACTCCATAATCACCCCGCTGAAGGAGAATATAAAGGAGATGAAAACCGCCATGGACCAGTCACGCGACACCCATACACGAACAACAGCTTCACTGCGTCAGGCAATAGAGGACATAATGAAACGCACAGCTTCGATAGGCGATGAAGCCGACAAACTGGCACGAGCCCTGCGTCATGAAAACAAGACCCAAGGCAATTGGGGTGAAATAGTGCTCAGTGAGTTACTTGAAAGCCAAGGGCTGAAAAAAGGCATCCACTACGATGTACAGTCGACATTGCGCGACAAAAACGGCAAACCTATCCTTAACGAGCGAACTGACAAGCGTATGATTCCCGATGTGGTGCTGCACTATCCCGACGGCAAAGACGCAATAATCGACTCCAAGGCATCACTGTCGGCATTCATCGACTATAACGCCGCCGATGATGAAAATGAGCGCACCGCCGCACTCAAACGACACACGACAAGCATCAGGAATCACGTGAAGGAGCTTGTAGCAAAGGACTACAAGCGTTACATAGTGCATCCACGACAATCGCTTGACTATGTGATAATGTTTGTGCCAAACGAGTCGGCACTGCAGCTCGCACTATATAACGACCCTTCGTTATGGCGCGACGCGTTGCGCGAAGGGGTGTTCATAACCGGCGAACAGAACCTCACGGCAGCCCTGCGCATAATACATCTGGCATGGACCCAGGAGATACAGGCACAGAGCCAGAGAAAGGTATTTGAGGAAGCCACAACGATGGTGGAGCGTGTGGGCGAATTCTGCAAAGCCTTTGAAGCCGTAGGCGAACGCATCGACAAAGCAAACGAGGCCTATGAATACGCCATGAAGAAACTTCAAGGAAGGATGAGCATACTCGGTCCGGCACGACGACTTAAAGAAATGGGATTCAAAGAAAAAGACAAATTCCCCATTCCCGACCTTCCGGAGATTCCGGTCGACACAGAAGACAACATAAGTTAATTAACATTACGATTTAGTAACAAAATATGCACAAACCTGTCAAAAGCACCGTAAACAGCCAGCTTTATAAGCTAATCTTTTCATTTTAGTGCTTTTACTCAACTTTTTGCAGATTAAATGTCACTAAATTTGAGATGCAGATTCAAAAATAATTACTATCTTTGCATCCGAAAAAACAATTAAATCTACAATATGGATAAAGCGCCGGTAAACGTTGACCTGCTGTTTGAAACAAGTTGGGAGGTTTGCAATAAGATTGGAGGCATTTACACAGTGCTCTCCACAAAAGCCAAAACGCTACAAAAGCTCTATAAAGACAAGACAATATTCATAGGCCCGGATGTATGGAGCAATGAAAACCCATCGCCCTATTTTGTTCCATCACGTACATTATTAAAGGATTGGAAAGCTCAGGCACAGCTTCCCGAGGGAGTCAGTGTGAGAGTCGGCCGTTGGGACATTCCCGGCCGCCCCATTGTCGTGCTGGTAAAATTTGACGGAATGTATGCCGTAAAGGATGCATTCTACGGTCGCATGTGGGATCTTTATAAGGTAGATTCACTCCATGCCTACGGCGATTACGATGAAGCTTGTGCATTTTCCCATGCCGCAGGCATCGTCATCGAAAGCATCTGCCAATTTACAGGCATAGCCGACAAGAAAGCAATAGCTCATTTCGATGAATGGACTACCGGAATGGGACTTCTCTACATAAAGGATAAGATGCCCGAAGTTGGCACTATATTCACAACTCATGCCACCTGCATAGGCCGCAGTATCTGCGGCAACGGTAAGCCGCTCTACGACTATCTGCGCGGCTACAACGGCGACCAGATGGCATCGGAGCTGAACATGCAGTCAAAACATTCACTGGAAAAGGCGGCAGCCCTTCAGGCCGACTGCTTCACAACAGTGAGCGACATAACCGCCATCGAGTGCGAGCAGCTTCTTGAGCGCCGTCCGTTGGTAACTCCCAACGGATTTGAGCAGAACTTCGTGCCGACTAAAGGCAAATTCGTTCCGTCGCGCGAAGCCGCACGCAAGACGCTTCTCAACGTAGCGTCATCACTTCTCGGCTACAAGATGCCCGATGACACATTCATCATCGCCACATCGGGACGCTGCGAATACCACAACAAAGGCATCGACCTATATCTCGATTCAATAGCACGACTACGCGAAAACAAGCTTAGCCGCACGGTGCTTGCATTTGTCATGGTGCCCGCATGGGCCAAGGAGGCGCGCCCCGAGCTACAGGCCGCACTCACCGCAAAACGCAAGAGCCCGATAGGCGATTCAGTGTTGACCCATACGCTCAACAACCCCGACCAAGATCCCATAAACTGTCGCATAAGAGGCATCGGTTTTGCCAATGCCAAAGCCGACAACGTAAAGGTGATATATGTGCCTTGCTACCTCAACGGCTCTGATGGAATATTTGACAAGACCTACTACGACCTGCTCATAGGCATGGACGCCACGGTATTCCCGTCATATTACGAGCCCTGGGGCTACACACCGCTTGAAAGCATTGCATTCGGCGTACCCACGATAACGACCACACTGTCGGGCTTCGGCCAATGGATCCTGTCGACTGAAGACGCCACCTTCAGCGAATGCGGTGTCAACGTAGTGGCTCGCGGCGACTTCAACTACAACGAAGTAGCCGACCGCATAGCCAAGTCGCTTGAATATCTCGTAAACTCCAATCCGGCAAGTCTTGCCATGATAAGCTCAAGGGCTATGAACACGGCGTCGCTTGCGGCATGGAGCTACTTCATTGAATATTATGTAAAAGCCTTTGAAGTCGCACTCAATGCGGCTGCTCAACGCACAGGCAAATAACAATAATAAATAAGAACTTTAATTTTTCACATAAGAACAATTATGAAATTACAAGTAAGCAACACTAATGCACCCGTATGGCGTGACATTATGGTGAAATCAGACCTACCCTCCAAGCTCAAACCGCTTGAAGTAATGTCGCGTAACCTGTGGTGGGTATGGAACAGCGAAGGGAAGTCGCTCTTCCGTGACCTTGACCATGACCTTTGGCGTGCAACAGGCGAAAATCCGGTAATGCTTCTCCAGAAGCTTGGATTTGAGCGTCTACAAGAAATCATCAAGGATGAGGATATGATGTCGCGCATCGAGAAAGTATATGCCGACTTCAAAGCCTATATGAAAGAGCCTATGCGCAAAGATGTCCCCTCGGTTGCATACTTCTCCATGGAATATGGATTGTGCAATGCACTAAAGATATACTCGGGAGGTCTTGGCGTACTTGCCGGTGACTATATCAAGGAAGCATCAGACAGCCGCGTCGACATGACTGCTGTGGGTTTTCTATACCGTTACGGATATTTCACCCAGACACTTTCAGTAGACGGACAGCAGATAGCCAACTACGAGCCTCAGAACTTCAACCAGCTCCCCATCGAGCAGGTCGTTGATGAAAACGGAAATCCCGTAATACTTGAGGTTCCCTATCCCGGTCGCGTAATCTACTCTCACATCTGGAAGGTGAACGTAGGTCGTATGAACCTCTATCTGATGGACACCGACTTCGACATGAACAGCGAGTTTGACCGTCAGATTACCCATCAGCTCTATGGCGGCGACTGGGAAAACCGCATCAAGCAGGAGTATATGCTCGGTATCGGCGGTATATTAATGCTGAAAAAACTTGGCATCAAGACCGACCTCTACCACTGCAACGAAGGCCATGCCGCACTGCTCAACCTTCAGCGTCTTGTCGACTATGTTCAGGAGGACAAGCTCGACTTCAACGTTGCTCTTGAAATCGTACGCGCATCAAGCCTCTACACTGTACACACCCCCGTTCCCGCAGGACACGACTACTTCGACGAAGGCCTCTTCGGCAAATATATGGGTGAATTCCCCGCAAAACTCGGCATAAGCTGGGCCGACCTCATGAACATGGGTCGCGAGAATCCTAACTCGGACGAGCGCTTCTCAATGAGCGTATTCGCACTCAACACCTGTCAGGAAGCAAACGGCGTAAGCTGGCTCCACGGCGAAGTGTCAAAGAAGATGTTTGCCGGTATCTGGAAGGGCTACAGCTGGGAAGAGTCACACGTAGGTTATGTAACCAACGGCGTACACATGCCCACATGGGCCGCTTCGGAATGGAAGGCTCTCTACGAGGATACATTCGGAAAGGACTTCTTCCTGAACCAGAGCGACACCAAGTTCTGGGAAAAGATATACACAGTATCGGATGAGGACATCTGGAACCTGCGCATGACGATGAAGAACAAATTCATCAACTTCGTTCGTCGTGACTTCCGTGAAAAGTGGCTTAAGAACCAGGGCGATCCCTCGCGCATCATGTCGATTGTCGACAAGATCAATCCCAATGCGCTCATCATCGGTTTTGCCCGTCGATTTGCTACCTACAAGCGTGCTCACCTTCTGTTCTCCGACCTTGACCGTCTGTCGGCCATCGTAAACAATCCCCAGTTCCCCGTTCAGTTCATCTTCTCGGGTAAGGCACACCCCGCCGACGGTGCAGGTCAGGGCCTCATCAAGCGCATCATGGAGATTTCACGCATGCCTCAGTTCCTCGGAAAGATCATCTTCCTTGAAAACTACGACATGATAGTTGCCAAGCGCCTCGTATCGGGCGTCGACATTTGGTTGAACACCCCCACCCGTCCCCTTGAGGCATCGGGTACATCAGGCGAAAAGGCCGAGATGAACGGTGTGCTTAACTTCTCGGTACTTGACGGATGGTGGTATGAAGGTTACAAGTTCTGCAAGCAGGCTGGATGGGCTCTCACAGAAAAGCGTACATTCACCGACCAGTCGCAGCAGGATAAGCTTGATGCGGCAACAATCTACTCTATGCTTGAGAATGAAATCGTTCCCCTTTACTTTGCAAAGAACTCCAAGGGATATTCACCCGAGTGGATTCAGTACATCAAGAACTCAATTGCCAAGATAGCTCCTCACTTCACAATGAAACGCATGATCGACGACTACATCGAGCGTTTCTACGACAAGGAGGCCAAGCGTTCAAAGAAGCTTGTAGCCCATGACTATGCAGTAGCAAAAGAAATCGTAGAGTGGAAAGAGAAGGTAGCTGCCGCTTGGGACGGTGTATCGGTAGTGTCGATCAACGAAACAATCGATCACAACTCACCCAAGACAGGAGAGGCTTATTCTACTGAAATCAAGCTCGACACCAACGGCCTTGGCACAAGCCTCGCCATCGAGCAGGTTGTTTACAAGGTAGAGGACGGCATTGAGAAGATGGTAGGCACCGAGCCGTTCAAGGTTGTAGGCCACGACGGAAACATCGTGACTTATGAGCTCAAGAACAAGCTTCGTGAAGCCGGAGTGTTCCGCTATGCATTCCGCATCTACCCCACCAACGCGCTTCTGCCTCATCGTCAGGACTTCGCTTATGTGCGCTGGATCTAATCCTCCGGCCACATTCTACAATAAAAAACTGTACCGAAAATTCGGTACAGTTTTTTTATTGTCCAAGCATTTATTAGTATATTTGCTCGTTATCACCATTTAAATGAAAAATTTTATACTATCATTCATTATTGCATTGTCATGGAACATATCAATGGCAATTACTCCGACACGATATTTCATAGGTAAGACCGAAGTCCCTGAAAGTTTATGGATGTCAACTCCTGACAGTCTAAAATATAGCACCCTAAAAATAGAGTATGACAGCCTGACCGTCATAGAAACAGACCTTCCGATGACTCATTATCTTGATTCGATAAATGGTGGTTACATCATAAAGAAACGATCGGAAGAGGAAATAAGCGCAATAGAAAAAACGTTAGGCATATCATTAAAAAATCACACGACAAATGTAACTGTCGTTTCAATAAATGACAAAGCTCCACAAATCAATCTTGTAAAATACGCTGACAACTCTGTTATTACCGACTTTATAGTTCCCGGGAATTGCTATCTATTATCATTTTGGGCAACTTGGTGCGGCAATTGCCTAATAGAGCTTAAGGAAGAATTTATACCGTCAATAGCCAATGAGTTTAAGGATATTCCAATATTCAAGTTTGTCCCTATATGTATTGACTCAACTGAATCGGAATTGGAAAAATTCTTCAAAAGCACACATGGCAGCAAATGGCATCACTTATCACAAACGACATATCTTGACACAAATCGGCTTGCAAATAGTAAATATGCAAAAAGCGGAATAATGCCTTTGAATATAGTAATAGGCAAAGATGGCGTTATTAAATACATTCATAGTGGCAAGATTACAGCTGAAGAAGAGCTGTCAGAATTACGCAATGCAATTATCAGCGGACTATGAATCGCCGCTAACTAATTACCCACAAACATTTAGACGAGGGTCAGAATGCTTCGCCGATTGCAAAAACGAGGCCTGATGTGTGCTTGCCAAAGCCGTAGTCGATGCGTGCGTTGACATTGTGCTTGAACTCAAATCGCAGACCTATGCCATAATTATACAGCCATTCAGGGCGGATGGCCTTATCCTTGAACTCCTGGAACGATGAAAACACTGTAGCCCCACCACCCCAGATTGTTATGCCTATACGTTTCCACAGATTCTGTCGATACTCTATCTGAGCCGCTATCTGGTTATTGTCGATGTAGGAGCCCATATAGTAACCGCGCATTCTTATGCCGTCGGAAGCCACCATTTCACGCATAGTCCACGGCGAATTCGAGCTATTTAGCTTCATATACCAGTCACCGGCAAGCAGTGCGCCTTTCCACAATCCCACATAGCCGTTGATAATAACTGTGTGGCTATAGAACGTTGTCGGAGCATTTCCCATCCACACAGGATAAATCATAGGCTTATAGGCAATGTGCAATCCTCGCGTGGGAGTAATCAGATTGTCACGCGAATCATATTCAAACGAAAGCCCCACTCCGGTGACATAGAATTGTGGACGCTCGCCGAGCAGATACTCGGGATTGGCCATGTTACGCGCGTCGGTATAATCGGCATGCACCTCTATGCCAAAGTAGAAATTGCGCATCATGCGATAGACATACTCGGCCTTGAGGTCAATCTGTCGGCGGTCATACTTGGATTTGGGATTTTTGGCGGTTTCTTCCGATGTTATTCCCCAAAAATCGAGCGCCTTGCGATACAGTTCAAGCTTATAGGAGAGGCGTGACCGCTGGTCGGCAAACAGATTATTTCCTTTAAGGGTGAGCACATAGAAACCGTTGAGCGACGCATTGATTGAAAGGAACACATCGGACGGAGGCATAACCGAGTCCAATCGGTTCACACGATACAACCCTGTGGCGGCTCCGCCTATACCGAATCCGGCTTCACGAGTATAGGATGGTGTAACGGCAAATGAGAGGTCGAGTTTTCGCTCATGTGTGCGGTCGACATTTCCGCGCATGAGGCTGTTAAGATATTCCTTAGCCCAGCCCGGCGCCCAGTTCAATATGCTTAGCGAATCGGCATAGGCCGTCCTTTCATTTCCTGGTATGGAGTCAGCTACGACATCAGCTGAAGCAGCATTGAGCCACAACATACTTGCAGACAAAAGGAAAAGAATAGAAAGTCGCTTCATACACTGAAAATATACTACAAATATACGTAAGATTCACCGATAAAAAAACCGCGGCAAAATCTTTTGTCGCGGTTATATACCAAAAGGAAAGTTTTTGCTACTTTTTAGGCACCGGAGGCATCGTGGGAGGCAGAGGCTTATTGTCATTTTCGCCATTGTCCAACGCTTGGTCGGCATTATCGGCATCGGGCAGCTTATCCGGCTCAACGGCTGCCGGCTCGTCATGCTTGACATCCTCCGGCTCCGCTTTATCGCCCTCGGCTATTTGTCGCGAAGCAAATATCTCATCGGTGCGTGACACCCAGGGACGCTTACCGAATATATGCTCTACATCCTCGGTGTATATCACCTCTCGCGTTATGAGTACATTGGCCAGCTCGGCATGCCCCGAAGCATGCTGACGCAGAATCTCCTTGGCTCTCTCATATTGCTCGTTTATGATGCGCGACACCTCGGCGTCAATGTTCTTTGCCCGCTCCTCGCTATAAGGCTTGGAGAATCCGTAATCCTGACCCGATGAATCATAGTAACAGAGATTGGGCAGCTTGTCGCTCATTCCGTAATATGCCACCATTGCATAGGCGAGCTTAGTCACACGTTCAAGGTCGTTGGCTGCTCCGGTAGAGATGCGTCCGAGGAAAAGCTCTTCGGCGGCACGACCGCCAAGGGTAGAACACATTTCATCAAGAAGTGCTTCCGAAGGTGTGATCTGACGCTCTTCGGGAAGATACCAGGCAGCTCCGAGAGCCTTGCCGCGAGGCACGATTGTCACCTTTATGAGCGGACTTGCATAACGCAGATGCCAAGATATAGTCGCATGACCTGCTTCGTGTATAGCAATTGCGTGTTTCTCTTCATCGGTCGTGATCTTGGAACGCTTCTCAAGACCGCCGATTATACGGTCGACAGCATCATTGAAATCCTGCTTCTGTACACAGTGCTTGTTGTGACGGGCGGCAATAAGGGCAGCCTCGTTACATACATTGGCTATGTCAGCACCCGAAAATCCGGGAGTCTGGCGGGCAAGCAGCTCGACATCGAGCGAGTCGTCGGTCTTGATTTTACGCAAGTGGACATTGAATATGGCCACTCGGTCGTTCAAGTCGGGCAGGTCGACATAAATCTGTCGGTCAAATCGGCCGGCACGCATCAACGCCTTGTCGAGAATGTCGGCACGGTTGGTGGCGGCAAGTATTATGACACCACTGTTGGAGCCGAATCCGTCCATCTCGGTGAGCAGCTGGTTAAGCGTATTCTCACGCTCGTCGTTGGCTCCCATATTTGGATTACGGCCACGGGCACGACCCACGGCATCGATTTCATCGATAAACACGATACACGGGGCCTTCTCTTTGGCCTGACGGAAGAGGTCACGCACACGCGAAGCACCCACGCCGACAAACATCTCCACGAAGTCAGAACCCGACATTGAGAAGAACGGCACATTGGCCTCTCCGGCCACGGCCTTGGCAAGAAGGGTCTTACCGGTTCCGGGAGGGCCTACAAGCAACGCGCCTTTGGGAATTTTTCCTCCCAAATCGGTATAACGCTGAGGGTTTTTAAGGAACTCGACAATCTCCTCCACTTCGGTCTTTGCCTCCGACAATCCGGCGACATCCTTGAATGTCACCTGAATAGGCCCGTCTTTGTCAAATATCTGAGCCTTTGACTTGCCCACGCTGAATACACCGCCGCTTCCGCCGTCCTTGCCCGACATGCGCTTCATGATGAAGAACCAGAAAACAATAAGCAGCAATATGGGGCCGAATGACCATATCAGCGATGTGAAATCGCTGCTCTTCTCAAACTTTACATCGCCCGAAAACACGCCCTCCTCCTGCCACTGCTCAATCTTGTCCTGAAGCTTATCGGCACTCGGAATCGAAGTTACAATCTTGGCCTCCTGACCTGAGCCCTGAGTGTACTGCGACTTATGGAATATCTTTGATGCAAGCGAATCGGTGAGAAACGCCTCGGCTTCATTTTTATTGGAGTATACCACAATTTTGTCAACGCCACCTTCGGTGACATACTTTTCAAAGTCGGAATAGCTTACATCCTTGGTGATTGAATTGTCGTCAAGGTAGAGCATCCCGACAAGAAAGAGCCCGACAAAGGCATACATCCAGTACATGCTGAACTTTATCGTCTTCTTTTTATTGTTATTGGGTTCCATGCGGAAGTCTTGATGTTTGTGATGTTTTAATTATTAATCAGGGGTATCAGTCCAGATCGGGGACTTCGGTAATTGCGGCATCGCTCCACAGCTCCTCAAGGTTGTAGTGCTCACGTACATCGGGAAGAAATACATGAACAAATACATCGCCGTAGTCGATTACTATCCACTGCGCATTCTGATAGCCATCGTAGTTATAGGGCTTTATGCCTTCCTGTTCTTGCAAATATTCGCGCACGCTGTCGGCTATTGATGCGACCTGCATAGTGGATGAACCTTGACAGATTATGAATTTATTGGTAGAGGCTCCATCTATTTCGCTCATATCCACAATAGTTATCTTCTTACCTTTTCGGTTTCTGATTCCCTCGATTACAAGTGGTACGATATCAATTTGTTTCGTCATACTTTAAGTTAAATACATCTACAAAGATAGTGTAAAATTTTCAAAATTCCTTATGTTAACAAATTTACAACAATTTATAACATTAAATGGGTCATATAAATGTGTCATTTATTCATATCTGATGGATTGCGATGGCGATATGGTCGACACCATGTGGCTTGGGGCCAACACCATAAGCCATGAAACCACAAATACGCCCACATTCAGTGCAAGTATATACCACCAGTTTATTTCAACAGGCACATAATTGAGGTAGTAGGCATCGGGGTCCAGGGGGAGCAGATGATAGTGCCTCTGCAACACCAGGAAAGTTATGCCCACCGCATTTCCGGCAAGCATTCCCCACAGCACGAGCCGCTGCACGAGATAGATGAATATGCGCCTGACCTCGCCGTTGGTGGCACCGAGGGCTTTCAGGATTCCTATCATGTTGACCCTTTCAAGAATTATTATGAACAGGCTCGATATAAGCGTGAAACCCGACACGAGGGTCATCAGCACAAGTATCACAACCACATTGGTGTCTAGCAGTTCCAACCAGTTGAAATACATCATTCCGGTGTTATGCACACTGTTTATACGGTACATTCCGTCGAGCAATCCATTGTAGGAGGCTCGCATCATTGCATCCTGCAGCAAGAGAGCGTCATCGTCAATCTTATTCTCATCGTTGACACGCAGTTCGATTCGGCTTCCGGCCGATACATCGGCCGAGTTCAATCCTTGAGTCAAAGGCAATGAGCCGAACACATAGAGCTTGTCGTAGTCGCTGAAATGCGTGTCATATATTCCGGCTATGTCAAGTCGTCGCGCACGCACGGCGTTGCCGGTGAAAAAATATGCGTTTATGCGGTCGTCGACTCCAAGATTCAGAGCATCGGCCATGCTGCGTGATATGACTACACGATTTTTATCAGAATCGTCACTGTAATCGGGAACACACCCTTCAACAAGGTTGCTCTTGACAAAATCCCACGCGGCACCCGGTTGCATACCCTTTACGACAACACCCTGATAGTCGGTATCAGTCTTAAGTATGCCCGGTTGTTCAAGCACAAGAGCCGCCGAGGCAAAAGCCTTGGTGTCATCTATCACTTCACGAAGTTCGGGCGTAAAAGAAAGCAGTCCGGACTGGCTTTCATATTCGTCGGCCAATCCGGGCAATATCATGACATGGGCGTCAAAGCCCATGACCTTGCTGCGTATTTCGTTCTTAAATCCGAGCACGACACACATCGCCGTCATCATGATGACAAGCGACAACGCGATGCCGGCAATAGCGATGACGATACTCGGCGACACTCCCGACGAGCCGTCGTCCTTGAAGCGCAAGCGCCGTGCTATCAGAAGCTCATAACTCATATAGTGCGTCCGGGGTAAGCCTTCAGGGCCTCTTCAAGCACCTTTATGGCCTTGGCAAGCTCTTCCTTGCAAAGCACGTAGGCCATGCGGACTTCATTGCGCCCCATGCCTTCAGTTGTATAAAAGCCCGAGGCCGGAGCCATGAACACCGTCTGTCCTTCGTAATCGAAACTTTCAAGACACCATTCACAGAATTTGTCGGCGTCATCAACCGGAAGCTTGACCACCGTATAGAATGCGCCCATGGGTATAGGGGTGTAGCAGCCGGGGATCTTGTTCAACTGGTCGATGAGGAATTTACGTCTTTCAACATACTCGTTGTAGGTGGCGAGCATATAGGACTTGGGGGTGTCGATTGACGCCTCGGCGACGATCTGTCCCAACAACGGAGGACTGAGGCGAGCCTGACAGAATTTCATCACATTCTTCTTCAGCTCCTTGTGCTTGGTAATCAGCGCACCTATGCGTATTCCACATTCGTTATATCGCTTCGACACCGAATCAATGAGCACTACCTGCTCCTCAATGTCGGGCAGATGGAATGCCGAGATATAAGGAGCTCCCGTGTAGCAGAACTCGCGATACACCTCATCGGAGAACAGGAACAAGTCGTGTTTCTTGACCAGATCCCTTATCTGAAGCATCTCTTTCATCGTATAGAGATAGCCGGTGGGGTTGTTGGGATTGCATATAAGTATGCCCTTGGTCTTGGGAGTTATCAGCTCCTCAAACTTTTCAACAGGAGGCAATGCAAATCCTTCGTCGATGCTAGACGGCACAGTGACAATCTTCGCGCCGGCTGAAATTGCAAACGCCATGTAGTTGGCATAGGCAGGTTCCGGAACGATTATCTCGTCGCCCGGGTCAAGACAGGCCATAAAGGCAAAAAGCACAGCCTCGGAACCGCCTGTAGTGACGATTATGTCGTCGACTTCAACATCAATGTTGTAGGTTCCGTAATATTGCTTCAGCTTTTCACGCAACGACAATAATCCGTCGGAAGGGCTGTATTCGAGAACTTTTCGGTCAATATGCTTAAGAGCCTCAAGACCCTCCTCGGGGGTGGGTACATCGGGCTGTCCTATATTCAAATGATAAACTTTAACACCGCGATTCTTTGCAGCATTAGCGAGGGGCACAAGACGCCTGATAGGCGATGCCGGCATAATGGTTCCTCGTTGTGAAACTTGTGGCATAACAGATAATCTTTTTTACTTCACAAAAGTACAAAAAATATTTTTACATTTATTCATACGAGGCATAAAACAACACGGGGCCGCATTAAATGCGGCCCCGTGTTGTTTAGGTGGCTACAGTATTATTTGCGAGCGATAGTGTCGCTTACTGTAAGATGAGCACGACCCTTTGCACGACGACGAGCGAGAACCTTGCGGCCATCGGGTGTAGACATACGTTCACGGAATCCGTGCTTGTTAACTCTTTTTCTGTTAGAGGGTTGAAACGTTCTTTTCATCGTTTTATAATTGTTTTATTTGTTATCAAGATGCATAAAGCGAGTGCAAAATTACATAAAACATTTGATTATTGCAACTTCATCACACATTTTTTCTTGCAACTACAAAAAATCAACCTTTTGACTTGACTCCTTTTGCGCCTTTCACGCCGCCTCCAAGACTGAAAATGTTCTGGTCGTAGCTTACCGTCTTCATGCCTTGTTCACGCTTGCGCTTCAGAGCAAGCTGCACAAGACGATCCATCAGCTTGTCAAACGGAATTCCCGTGGCCTCCCACAGGTAGAATGACAGCGAACCGGGAATCGTATTTATCTCGTTGACATATATCTCCTTTGTGTCATCGTCGACAATAACGTCAACTCGGCTCACACCGTGACATGACAACACGCGGAATGTTTCACCGGCAAGGAAGCGTATGCGATCGCTCATCTCCACAGGCAGGTCGGCCGGAATTCGCTTCTGTGAAGCCTGCATTCCCTTTGCGCTCTTTGTCCCGCCCATGTATTTGTCCTCATACGAGAGAATCTCACCGCTCTTGATGGGCTCCTCGCACACCGATGTCTGATAATCGTCACAGTCGCCAAGGACCGAGCAATTGATCTCCTTAAGGTTGTCGACCATGTGCTCTACGATTATGCGGGTCGAGTATTTTTCAGCTACATCAACCTTCTCGATCAGCTCCTCGCGGTTGGCCACGCGGCTTATACCCACGCTCGATCCGAGATTGGCGGGTTTCACAATCACAGGGTATCCGAGTTTGTCCTCAATCTTCTTTATGAGTTCATCTCGGCGGGCAAACCACTCCTTGTCGGTAAACCACACGTAATCGACTACAGGAATGTCGCATGCCTGCATTATCATCTTCATGGTTATCTTATCCATGCCGTTGGCACTTGACAACGTGTCACAGCCGGCAAAGGGGATACCTATCGACTCAAGCACGCCCTCAAATATACCGTCCTCGCCATTGGAGCCATGGAGAACCGGTATTACCACATCAAGCTTGGTAACAATAGGCGAGCCAAACATCTTGCGATTTCTCTTATACAGATTATAGTCGCCATACACAGGCTCCATGTAGACGGGCTCACACTGTTTCAACAAAGCGGGTACATCGCGATAATTGGCGACATCGAAAAGAGCGTCACCTGTGTACCATTGACCCTGCTTGGTTATATATATGGGCGTAACATCATATTTGTCACGGTTGATTGCATGCATTGCCTGCGAAGCCGATATAACCGATATCTCATGTTCGGTAGAGCGTCCGCCAAAAAATACTCCTATGTTTGTTTTCATCCTATATTTTATGTTTTATTACGTTTGTTCTATTATTTGAATGTATCGGGAAGATCGTTTTCATACAGCACCGTGTCGCCCGGCTTTACAATCGAGCCGAGCACAATCTGCGCTTCTTTGAACGAATCCACCACTTTAACCTTCTCTTCGGGCATATCGGCCGACTTTAATCCTTCAAGAATAGCGTCACGGTTGTACTCGCCAACAATTATGGCGACATCGGTCGAAGCCGCGATGTGTCGTCCGAGTTCGGCATTATACTCATGTTGCTTGTCGCCGAGCTCTATCATTCCGGGGGTTATTACTATACGCTTGCCCTTTGTCATTCCGGCAAGCACATCAAGTGCCATTTTTGAGCCGGTTGGATTGGAATTAAACGCATCGTCAATGATCGTAATTCCACCGGGGGTGCGCTTAAGGTTAAGTCGATGCTCAACCTGCTCGATTTTGGATATGGCATACTGTATCTTATCGACAGGAACCTTTAGATAGAGGGCCACAATGACAGCGCCCATGAGGTTGGAGATGTTGCACTCCCCTACAAGTCTTGTGTGGAATGAAAATTCTCCTTCAGGGCCCTGCATAGAGAAGCTTGTGCCGGTTTCGTCGTACACCACCGATGTTACACGGTAATCGGCATTGTCTACTGCCCTCACTGCATATCGTAGAGCCTTTACATTGTCGACTTTGCGCGATGCGGCAAAGGGGAAATCATCGTTTATTACCGCAAGGCCGTTTTCGGGCAACGAGTCGACAAGCTCAAACTTGGTGCGCTGCACATTCTCTATGGTCTTGAACGATTCGAGATGTTGCTCGCCTACAGCCGTCACAATACCTATCGTCGGATGCACGAGGTCGCATATCTCCTTTATGTCACCTATGTTTTTGGCACCCATCTCGCAGATAAATATTTCATTGTAGGGCTTCATCATCTCACGCACTGTGCGTATCACTCCCATAGTCGTGTTATAGCTTCCGGGAGTCATCAACACATCGTATTTCTCACTGAGTATTCGGTTGAGATAGTGCTTGGTGCTCGTCTTTCCGTAACTTCCGGTCACGCCTATCACAGTCAGGTCGGGCATCGATCTCAGAATCGAAGCCGCCTCATTGTAATACTTCCTGTTAATCGACGCCTCAACAGGCTTGAGCAATATTCCCGACAGCATAATGATTGCATGCGACATCGCGAATATAACCAGGAGAGCCACATCGACTACATACCAGCTCTTCCATATAAACCATGCGGCGACACAGATGCCTACCGACAGTAACGATGCGACAGCGAAGATGCGCTTTACGCGGTTGGTCCACACGAGAGGCTTCTTATAACGCGCCACTATCAGCTTGCCTACATTGATGCACAGCGGAATCAACGCCACACAGCAACAGAACATATACGACAGCTGCGGCACAAGCATCACCATTATGGCGATATAGGTCAGCAACCTCACAAGCGAAGTTGTGTCACCGCTTGTCGACAGCCAGCGCATGTAACGCTCGTTACGGTAGCTGTTTTGCTGATACATCATGAGGTCACGCTTAAACTCGTAGAAAAGATTGACCACGCCTGCGACCAGCAACGTAATCACGAATATAATGCTGAAATCTATCATAATAAAATCATGAATTTAGGAAACTGCGCAACACCGCAGCAAATTGATAAGGATTGTCAAGGAAACTGTAATGTCCGCATCCGGGAAACGACACAAGCCCGGCATTGGGAATGTGCTTCTCCATATACTTGGCGTCGGAAAGCGGAGTTGCCGTGTCATTTTCGCCCCACACAAGCAATGTTTCGGCCTTGATCGACGGCATCACGCTCTTGAGGTCTTCGTTAACGACCTTGCTGAGTATGGCGCGCATCATCGGTGAAGCCTGGGCATAGTCGCTTGAACCCACCTTGCTGCGATAGGCATCAAGCTTCTTCTCAGCCTTTTCACGGCCGAGCGACATGTAGAGCAACCTCTTCCACGCTTTATAAGAATATACTTTAACGTAATATTTCATCGAACGGCGGGGCTTTACACCGGCGGCATCTACAAGAATGAGCTTGTCGACATCGTCATGACGCGATGAATAGAGAATCCCCACTCGACCGCCAAACGAATGTCCGAGAAGCGACGGGCGTTCAATGCCCTCGCGGTTTATAATCTCTTCCAAAACCCGGGTGTAACGCTCAATGCCCCACACCTCACCGGGCTCCTGCGACTTGCCATGACCGGGAAAGTCGATATTATATACTTTGTGGCTTTCAAGCGCAACCTTCTCGACCGATGCGAGTGTAGTCGTGTTGCATCCCCAGCCATGCATGAGGATGAGCGGCTTCCCTTCGCCTTCTACCGTGTAGTGTACTTTCACGCCATCAATTTCGGCATACTTTTCCATATTGACTGCAAAGGTAGCATTTGGCATCGTGAATAAAAAACTTTTAATGTCCAAAACATTTCATATAATTGAAAATATCTTAATTCTAACATTAAATGACGCTCAACCTCCACCCAACATCAACAGCCTTCATTGAAAATAGCGGTAAAATTCATAACTTTGCATAAATTATACGTATAGTACAGTGATATATCCCGATTCATTTGAGAACAAAATAGGATTCAACACAGTGCGCGGGCTGTTGAAGGAGAAATGTCTTTCGACTCTCGGCACTGCTTTCTGTGACGACATGTGCTTTTCGACCGATTTCGATGTCGTGAAACACAAGCTCAACTCAACATCCGAGATGGTTGAAATCATCGATTCAGGCGATGATTTTCCGCTGTCGGGGCTGCATGATGTGAGCCGTCACATAGCTTCGATACGCATTCCCGGAACATTCATATCGGCTCCCGACCTGCTGCAAGTGCGCCAATCGCTTGGCACGGTGGCCGAATTGTCACGATTTTTCAGCAGCAAACGCGGAGAGAACGGCTCACAATACCCGCATCTCGACTCGGTAGCCTCACGCCTTGAACCGTTTCCCGAAATAATATCGCTCATCGACCGCGTCATCGACCGATTCGGAAATGTCAAGGACAATGCGTCGGCCGAACTGCGGAACATTCGCTCGCAACTTGCCTCAACATCGGGAGCGATAAACTCGATGATGCGCAAAGTGATTGCCCGTGCCGTGCAGTCGGGTTACATCGAGGCCGACACCACTCCGTCGATGCGTGACGGCCGACTGGTAATACCCGTTGCCCCGATGAACAAGCGTCGCATCAACGGAATTGTGCATGACGAGTCGGCTTCAGGCAAGACGATATACATCGAACCGGCTGAAATCGTGGAGGCCAACAACCGAATACGCGAGTTGCAGATGGAGGAGCGTCGCGAGATAACACGCATACTCATGTCGATAGCCGACGACCTGCGCCCCCACGCCGACGACATATTGTCGAGCCTGACAATCGTAGGCGAAATCGACTTCATCCACGCCAAGGCTCTGTTTGCCCGCGAGATAGAAGCCAATCTTCCCGTATTGGAGCAAGAGCCCGAAATCGAATGGTATCACGCCACTCACCCGGTGCTACTGCTGTCGCTACGCCGTCAAGGCAAAGAGATAGTTCCGCTCGACATAACGCTCTCGGGCACTAATCGCATACTGATTATCTCAGGTCCCAATGCCGGAGGCAAGTCGGTATGCCTTAAGACCGTAGGCATAGTGCAGTACATGGCGCAGTGCGGAATGTTACCACCACTGTATGAAAACTCCCACGTAGGCATATTCGATGACATATTCGTAGACATAGGCGACGACCAGTCAATCGAGGACGACCTCAGTACCTACAGCTCCCACCTGCGCAACATGAAGTATTTCCTTGCCAAGGGAAAACAAAGCACTCTCATCCTAATCGACGAGTTCGGAGCCGGCACTGAACCTCAGATAGGTGGAGCCATAGCACAGGCCATTTTGAAGCAATTCAACGACAAGCACATTCGCGGTGTGATAACTACACACTTCCAGAATCTGAAGCACTTCGCCGAGGACACCGACGGACTCATAAACGGCTCTATGCTCTACGACCGGCACCTGATGCAGCCTATGTTCAAGCTGTCGATAGGTAATCCCGGAAGTTCATTTGCGGTGGAGATAGCGCGCAAGATAGGCCTGCCCGAGGTCATCATAACCGACGCCGAACAGATAGTGGGAAGCGACTACATCAATATGGACAAATATCTGCTTGACATAGCACGCGACAAGCGATATTGGGAGAACAAGCGAATGTCGATACGACAAAAGGAGAAAAAAATCGACGAGCGACTGGCTCAATATGAGGAAGACGCGACACAACTGCGTGAAAAACGCCGTGAAATAATCAATGACGCAAAGGAGGAAGCACGACGCATACTTGAAGGCAGTAACGCTTCAATCGAGCGGACAATCCATGACATAAAGCGCGCGCAAGCCGACAAAGAGAAAACCCTCGAAGCGCGAAAAAAGCTTCAGGAGGCCAAAGAGCATCTGCTCGACGATAACGGCAACGAACATCCTCTGCTGAAAAAAGCGCCGAAGAGCAAAAAGGAGAAGGTCAAGACCAACCGCAATTCCGATGACCGCCCCATAGCCGTGGGCGACAACGTGAAGCTCGACGGACAAGGCACCGTGGGAGAAGTACTTGAAATCGAAGGCAAAAACGCCACTGTAGCATTCGGTACGATAAAGACACGAGTTAAGACCGACCGACTGAAACGCACCCTTGCTCAGGCTCAATCGGGAGCCAAGGCCAACGCCTCGATTGTAAGCGGAGCGACATCCGACAGCCAACGCGCGCGTCAGCTCAACTTCAAACAGGAGATCGATGTGAGAGGAATGCGTGTCGACGAAGCCGTCCAGGCACTCACCTACTACATAGATGACGCGATACGCTTCAACGCCGATAAAGTAAGGATACTGCATGGAACAGGTACAGGCGCTCTGCGTCAATATCTGCGACAATATCTCGACACTGTTCCGGGCGTTAAGTCCTATTACGACGAACATGTACAATTCGGAGGCGCGGGCATAACCATTGTCGACCTCGAATAACCTACATATTCGATTATTTTCATTAAATTTGTAATTTAGCAATCTCTCAATCAAAGTCGACAATGAATTTCAGGCTCGAATCACAATATTCACCCACCGGCGATCAGCCCCAAGCCATAAAGGAGCTTGTCGACGGATTAAAAGCTGACACCAAGGCGCAGACACTTTTAGGTGTCACCGGTTCGGGAAAGACCTTCACGATGGCCAATGTCATCGCACAGATCAACAAGCCTACGCTGATATTAAGCCACAACAAGACCCTCGCGGCTCAGTTATACGGTGAGTTCAAGCAATTTTTCCCCGACAACGCCGTGGAGTACTTCGTTAGCTACTACGACTACTACCAGCCCGAGGCCTACATACCCACAACCGACAAGTACATCGAGAAGGATTTGATGATAAACGACGAAATCGACAAATTGCGACTTGCCACCATTTCGGCGTTACTGTCGGGGCGAAGTGATGTGATAGTAGTTTCATCGGTGTCATGCCTCTACGGTATCGGTAATCCCGAGGATTTCCACAGCAGCGTCGTCAGCATAAAGGTGGGCGACAAGATTGCACGTAACGTGTTTCTGCGCAAACTTGTCGACGCACTTTACAGCCGTAACGAAATCGACCTGCAACGCGGCAACTTCAGGGTGAAAGGTGACACTGTAGACATTCGCCTCGCCTACGAGGAGATAACGCTGCGTGTCATATTCTGGGGTGACGAAATCGAATCAATCAGCACGATACATCCCGAGGACGGAGTGTCGCTCGGTACACATGACCGGTTCAACATCTATCCGGCCAATATCTTCGTGACATCACGAGAGCGCGTGGGACAGGCTATAGCGCAGATGGAGCTTGACCTCGGAGAGCAAGTAAACTATTTCAAGCGCGAAGCCAAGGAGCTTGAGGCAAGCCGACTCTACGAGCGCACGACCTACGACATAGAGATGATACGCGAAATAGGCCACTGCTCGGGTATCGAAAACTACAGCCGTTATTTCGACGGTAGAAAACCCGGCATGCGCCCGTTCTGCCTTCTCGACTACTTCCCGAGGGACTTCCTCACCATTATCGACGAGAGCCATGTCACCATACCTCAGATAAGGGCCATGTACGGCGGTGATGTGTCACGTAAAATGAACCTTGTAGAGTATGGCTTCCGACTTCCATCGGCTCTCGACAACCGTCCGTTGAAATTCAACGAATTTGAAGAGCTTACCGACAAGACTATATATGTCAGCGCAACACCGGCCGACTATGAACTTGAAAAGAGCGAAGGAGTCATCGTGGAGCAGATAATACGCCCTACCGGACTTCTCGACCCGCTGATAAGCGTGCGTCCGTCACTGAATCAAATCGACGACCTGCTCGAAGAGATACAATTGCGCATCGAGCGTAACGAGCGCGTGCTTGTCACCACGCTCACAAAGCGAATGGCCGAAGAGCTGAACGAATACATGCTCAAACTAAGAATGAAGGCGGCCTATATACATAGCGATGTCGACACACTCGACCGCATAAGGATTCTCGACGACCTGCGAGCCGGAAACTACGATGTGCTCATAGGTGTGAACCTGCTTCGCGAGGGACTCGACTTGCCGGAGGTTTCGCTGGTAGCGATTCTCGACGCCGACAAGGAGGGATTCCTGCGCAGCCACCGCTCGCTGACACAGACTGTGGGTCGTGCCGCACGTAACCTGAACGGAACCGTGATAATGTATGCCGACAAAATAACCGACTCCATGCGTCAGACAATCGAAGAAACCGAACGCCGACGCGCACTGCAGCTCGCCTACAACGAGGAGCACGGAATAACACCGCAGGCAATCGTCAAGGCCCGTCAGGCTATAATCGGCATAGACGAAATCGACGACAACGGCTCGACACCGCATCGTCAATCCTCGCCGGATGCGCCCAAGAAGCGTCATCAGGCCGAAAGCGTTCCCTATCTGCAGGAGTACACCAATACCGTCAACATCGCGGCCGACCCGATCATACCTTACATGAACAAGGAGGAGATGCAACGCGCCATCACCCGACTGCGCAGCGAAATGGTAGAGGCTGCCAAGCGAATGGAGTTCATGGAAGCCGCCCGAATGCGTGACGAGTTAATGAAAATGGAGGAACAACTTAAATCCATGGATTAATGAACGACTCAGTTTACCGAAACTCATCGGAATGGCTTCCGACCTCGGCCAAGGAGGTGGAAGCTCTCGGATGGGACTACATAGATGTAATAATTTTCTCAGGTGACGCCTACGTTGACCATCCGTCATTCGGAGCCGCTGTAATAGGCCGCACGCTCCAGGCCCACGGCCTCAGAGTGACCATAGTCCCGCAGCCCAACTGGCGCGACGACCTGCGTGACTTCAAAAAGTTGGGTCGTCCACGGCTTTTCTTCGGAGTGTCGGCCGGCGCGATGGACTCGATGGTAAACCACTACACCGCCGCACGACGCAAGAGAAGCGATGACGCTTACACGCCCGACGGCCGTGCCGGAATGCGCCCCGACTATCCGACCATCGTATATTCACAGATATTAAAGCAGCTCTATCCCGATGTTCCCGTGATAGCGGGAGGCATCGAAGCGTCACTTCGCCGTGTGTCACACTACGATTACTGGCAGGACAGGCTGCGTCCTTCGATACTTGTCGACGCACCTGTGGACATGGTAGTATATGGAATGGGCGAAATACCCGTGACGCAAATCGCCGACCGCCTTGCTGCCGGCGAATCACTGTCGTCGCTCACCGACATTCCGCAAACAGCTCTACTGCTTCCCGCCGATGTCACGCCGGCTCCCGACAACGACAACATCATACTTGCCTCATTTGAAACATGCCTGCGTGACAAGCGCAGCCAGGCTACCAATTTCAAGCATGTGGAGCAACAGTCCAACCGAATGCACGGAGCTACCATCTGGCAGCCTCACGGCAACAAAACGGTAAAGATAAACCCCATGCTACCTCCGATGAGCACCAAGGAGATTGATGCGTCATTCGACCTGCCATACACAAGATTGCCGCACCCGCGCTACCGCAACAAGACGATTCCGGCATGGGAGATGATAAAGCACTCAGTAAACCTGCATAGAGGATGCTTCGGCGGATGCGCGTTCTGCACCATTTCGGCCCATCAAGGCAAATTCATTGCGTCACGAAGCAAGGAGTCGATTCTGCGTGAAGTAAAGCAGGTAACGCGAATGGCCGACTTCAAAGGCTACATAAGCGATCTCGGAGGCCCGTCGGCCAATATGTACCGCATGGGGGGCCGTGACCTGTCGGTGTGTGAAAAGTGCATGCGCCCGTCATGCCTGCATCCCAAACCGTGCCCCAACCTCAACAACGACCATGCACCGCTGCTTGACATATACAAAGCCGTTGATTCCCTGCCCGAGGTAAAGAAATCATTCATCGGCAGCGGAGTGCGTTACGACCTGTCGATGCACGAATCGGGCAATGAGCAGATCGACCGCACCAACCGCCGCTACAATGAGGAGCTGATAACCCGTCACGTGTCAGGACGGCTCAAAGTTGCGCCCGAGCACACAATAGACCACGTGCTCGACATCATGCGCAAGCCTTCGTTCAAGCAGTTCTATGAATTCAAGAAAATATTTGACCGAATAAACCGCACGCAAGGCCTCAAGCAGCAACTTATACCCTACTTCATCTCCTCACATCCCGGATGCCACGAAATAGACATGGCCGAACTCGCTGCCGAAACACGCGACCTCAACATGCACCTCGAACAGGTGCAGGACTTCACGCCCACGCCAATGACCGTGGCCACTGAAATATACTATACAGGCTACCATCCCTATACGGGAGAGAAAGTATATTGCGCCACCCGCCCCGAAGAGAAACAGTCGCAACGAAGATTCTTCTTTTGGTATGACCCGGCCTATCGCGCCGAAATAACGCGGGCACTCCAGCGATTACATAGACCCGATATAATCAGGAAACTGTTTCCCGCCTACCGCGACCCACGCCAAAACGACCGCAACAAAAGCAAGAAGCGTCGATAAAATTGTCTATCCCATAATGCTATGTAGATAGAAATTTGTAATTTTGCACAAAATTTAAAAAAGCATATTCCCGATGAACGAGTTAGCAAAGACTTATAGTCCTGCCGATGTAGAGGACAAATGGTACAGCTATTGGATGGAACATGATCTGTTCAAGTCAGTACCCGATGAAAGAGAGCCCTATACCATAGTGATTCCACCGCCCAACGTTACCGGAATCCTTCACATGGGCCACATGCTTAACAACACGATTCAAGACATCCTCATACGCCGTGCAAGAACTGAAGGCAAAAACGCCCTGTGGGTTCCCGGCACCGACCATGCCGCAATTGCAACCGAAGCCAAAGTGGTGGCAAAGCTCGCCAAGGACGGCATAAAGAAAAGCGACCTCACCCGCGAGCAGTTCCTCGCCCATGCATGGGACTGGAAGGAAAAATACGGAGGCACAATACTTGAACAGCTCAAGAAGATAGGTGCGTCATGCGACTGGAGCCGCACGGCTTTCACCATGGACGACATCCGCTCCAAGAGCGTCATCAAGGTTTTCTGCGAACTCTATCGCAAGGGACTCATCTATCGCGGAAAGCGAATGGTGAACTGGGACCCCAAAGCATGCACCGCACTCAGCGACATAGAAGTAATATATAAGGAGGAGCACAGCAAGCTCTACTACCTGCGTTATCACATCGTAGGTGAGGACGGTTATGCCGTGGTAGCCACCACTCGTCCTGAAACAATAATGGGCGACACCGCTATGTGCATCAACCCCAACGACCCGAAAAATGCACATCTGCGCGGAAAGCGCGTGATTGTTCCCCTCGTAAATCGTGAGATACCGGTAATCGAGGACGACTATGTCGACATTGAATTCGGTACAGGCTGCCTCAAGGTAACTCCCGCCCACGACATGAACGACAACATGCTCGGTGCAAAACACAATCTTGAAACCATCGACATATTCAACGACAACGGAACGATAAGCGAAGCTGCCGGAATGTATGTGGGCATGGACCGTTTCGAGGTGCGCAAGCAAATCGCCAAAGACCTTGAAGCCGCCGGCCTGATTGAAAAGATTGAAGATTACGAAAACAAGGTGGGATATTCGGAGCGCAACCCCGACACCGCCACCGAACCCCGACTCTCGGACCAGTGGTTCCTGAAGATGGACGAAATATCGAAGCCCGCCCACCGCGCCGTGATGGAGGATGTAATCAAATTCGTTCCCGAGAAGTTCAAGAACACATATAATACATGGATGGCCGAAATCAAGGACTGGTGCATATCACGCCAGCTCTGGTGGGGTCACCAAATACCGGCATACTATCTGTCGGACGGAACATTCGTAGTAGCCGAAACCCCCGAAAAGGCTCTCGAAGAGGCTATGAGCGTAACAGGCAACGCTGCACTCACGCTCGACGACCTGCATCAGGATGAAGATTGTCTCGACACATGGTTCTCATCATGGCTATGGCCCATATCGCTGTTCAACGGCATTCTGGAGCCCGGCAACGAGGAGATTAAGTACTACTATCCCACAACTACACTCGTCACAGCCCCCGACATCATATTCTTCTGGGTGGCTCGAATGATTATCGCCGGATATGAATTCGTGGGCGAGATGCCGTTCAAGAATGTATATTTCACAGGTATCGTGCGCGACAAGATAGGCCGCAAGATGTCGAAGCAATTCGGCAACTCGCCCGATCCCTTCGACCTCATAGCCGCCTACGGTGCCGACGGCGTGCGCATGGGATTGATGCTCGCCGCCCCCGCCGGAAACGATGTGCTGTATGATGACAAACTATGTGAACAGGGCCGTAACTTCTGCAACAAGATATGGAACGCCTTCCGCCTTGTCAAAGGATGGGAAGTGGCCGACATGGAGCAACCCGAAAGTTCAAGCATAGCCACACGCTGGTTTGAGGCCAAGCTCAACGCAACAATGCTCGAAGTAAAGGATCTCTTCGGCAAGTTCCGCATATCGGAAGCCCTAATGGCGATATACCGACTCTTCTGGGACGAATTCTCGTCATGGTACCTTGAAATGGTGAAACCCGCCTATGGACAGCCCATCGACCGCACCACCTATAATGCTACGCTGCACTACTTCGATGTACTGCTGCGACTGCTTCACCCGTTCATGCCCTTCATCACCGAGGAGCTTTGGCAGCACCTTCAGGAGCGCACACCAGGCCAATCGATCATGTATGCCCTGCTTCCCGATGTAAAGGAGTACGACAAAGCCGCCGTAGAGGCCATGGAACATGCCAAGGAGGTGGTAATAGGAGTGCGCGGAGTGCGTGCCGCAAAAAACATTTCGCCGCGCGAAGCACTCGTGCTGAATGTAATCGGCGATTGGAAGAGCGCTGAAACTCCCGTGATAATGAAGCTTGCCAATCTTTCGGAGATAAACTCAAATGCCGAAAAGGACGCGGCTGCAGCAACCTTCATGGTAGGAACTATGGAATTCAATGTTCCTCTGTCGGCCAACATCGATGTAGCCGCCGAGCTTGAAAAGCTTAACAAGGAGCTCACCTACTATCAGGGATTCCTCGCTTCAGTGATGAAGAAACTCGGCAACGAGCGATTTGTCAACAACGCTCCCGCCGCAGTAGTGGAAGCCGAGCGCCGCAAACAGGCCGATGCCGAAACCAAGATCAAGAATCTTGAGGAGAGCATTGCCGCACTCTCAAAATAATCGGATTCCGATACATATACAACATCATTACACCCCAAGAGCATGAACATGCGCCTCTTGGGGTGTGTTTTTAATTAAAACCAACACCCATGCAGATACTCATAGCCTGTGCAAAACTGATGGATGCCAAAGGTGTCCCTGCACTGAAATTTGCCACAAAGCCAACATTTGAACGCGAAGCGCTTCACAATGCAGCACAATTGTCGCAATACAGTGTCGACGAGCTGCAGCAGATGCTTAAAGTGAATCGGGCGATTGCCGTGGAAAACCATCTGCGCTATCAGAATTTCATCGTAGAATCAACACGACGACCCGCCGGGATGATATATGACGGCATGGTGTTCAAGAAACTCGACCTCGCATCATTTACCGAGGGCGAACTGCTATATGCCAACGACCACCTTAATATATGCTCTTTCCTATACGGACTATTGCGTCCGCTCGACAGCATAAACCCATATCGCCTTGAGGGCAATGTAGAGTTGCCCGACAACGGAGGCGTAACCATGACCGACTACTGGCAACCCATATTGACCGACTATCTGATTGCGAAGGTGAAGGCCGACGACGGCATTCTCGTTAATCTCGCAAGCGAAGAGATGAAATCACTATTCGACTGGAAAAAAGTGAGCAGTGAACTGACGGTAGTATCTCCTGAATTTAAAGTCGACAAAAACGGGAAGCTTCGCACGATAGTAATATATGCCAAAATGTGTCGCGGTGCCATGAGCCGATACATACTTAAGAACCGCATTACCGACATAGATTCGCTGTCATCATTCACCTACGACGGATTTCGGCTCATCGAGAGCAAACCTCGCTTATTATACGCATTATAAGCGTTTTCGAGAATATGTTGTACAGCATAAATGTTACGCAGCCAAAGAATTTTGTTACAACACGCAGCACCATGTTACACATTTAAGCCTCTTTTGATACACTATTAAGTGTTAAAATCGATTCATTAAGATTAAATTTGTAATTGAATATATTAATCACGTTCTGCAATGAATCGATTTGCCATAATTCTGTCAGTATTTCTGATTTCGCTATGCCGGGTGAATGCAGCCGATGTGAAGCTGCACAGCAAAGGCACGGCGACACAATTGACCGTAAACGGGAATCCGTTCATTGTCCTCGGAGGAGAGCTCGGCAACAGTTCGGCATCATCGCCGGCCGACATCGAGCGAATATTTCCTAAGCTCCGACGCATGAATCTCAACACCGTGCTTGTCCCCGTGTATTGGGACCTAATCGAACCCGAAGAAGGACGATTTGACTATTCGCTGATCGACAAGACGATTGATGAAGCTCGGAAAAATGATTTGAAAGTCATATTCCTTTGGTTCGGAGCATGGAAAAACTCAATGAGCTGCTATGCCCCGACATGGTTCAAAGCCGATTATAAAAAATATCCGAGAGCCTGCACATCACTCGGAAAACCGCTTGAAATAGCGAGCGCATTCTCCGAAAACGTATTCAAGGCCGACAGCAAGGCATTTGAGTCGTGGCTTAAGCACGTTAACGACTACGATAACGACGGCACCGTGCTGATGATTCAAATCGAGAACGAAATCGGAATGCTTGAGGATGCACGCGACTATTCAAAAGCCGCTCAGAAGGAGTATGAAAAAGGCGTGCCCGACCAACTGATGTCACACCTCCGCAAAAATCGCTCCACCCTGCACCCGTCACTGCTTGAACGCTGGAAGCAGAATGGTGAAAAGGCTTCGGGAAGCTGGCGCGAAGTATTCGGCGACGACATATACAGCGACGAATATTTCATGGCATGGAACTATGCACGTTACGTTCAACGCATGGCCGAAACAGCTCGTAAATCCATCGACCGGCCCCTATATGTAAACGCCGCCATGAACAGCCGCGGCCGCAAGCCCGGCGAATATCCGTCGGCAGGCCCTCTGGCCCATCTCAAGGACATCTGGCATGCCGCTGCTCCATCAATCGACCTGCTTGCTCCCGATCTTTACGACAAAGGGTTCATCGACTGGACAGCACAATACCGCACAGTCGACAATCCGCTGTTCATTCCCGAAATAAGACGCGCCGACGGCAATGCGGCCCAGGCTTTCTATGTAATCGGCGAGCATGACGCGATGGGATTCAGCCCGTTTTCAATCGAAAACGGAAGCGACTCACCCGATGCTCCACCGGTTAAAGGATACGCCAAACTGCGTGAGCTGATGCCCCTGCTCACAGCGCATCAAGGAACCGGCAACATGAACGGACTCTACTTCGACAACGACTCAACCGAGCGCATAATTCATCGCGACGGTATGAAAATAACAGCCAACCACTACTTCACCCTCCCCTGGGATCCGCGAGCCACCGACGGCAGCGAATGGCCTGCAACGGGAGCGGTGCTTATCCGTCTTGCCCCTGATGAATATGTGTTGGCCGGAACCGGAATTGTCGTAAAGTTTGAAAACGACGACGAAACGACCGTAAAACAGAATCTCGGCGAGGACGGATTTCTTAACGCCGGCAGCGACCGCAAATCGCCCGCTACATGGAGCGGAACCAAGCGCATTGGCCTTGCATCGGTCGATGAAGTTGCCATAAATCCCGACGGAACGATGAAATACGTTCGTCGATACAATGGCGATGAAACCCATCAAGGACGCCATGTACGCATTGGAGTCGATGATTTTCAGATATTGCACATAAAACTATACCAATATAAATAACATAATGAACCAATCGCATAAATACCTATCAATCGCATTAGCGGCACTGACGGCGCTAAACTTTTCAGTCGATGCCAAGGTAAAATTGCCGGGAATGATATCGTCGGGCATGATTGTCCAGCGGGAGCAACCCGTAAAATTGTGGGGAACAGCCGATCCCGGAGAATCTATAAACGTAAAAGTAACCAATAGCAAGAATAAATCGACAGGTCCTCGCAAAGGAGTCGACACGACGGCCGACAGCGACGGAAAATGGTCGATTGAATATCCGGCATTGAAGGCGGGAGGCCCCTACACTATAACTATCAACGATGAGGTGGTCAACGATGTGTTGTCGGGTGATGTATTCCTCTGCTCGGGACAATCCAACATGGAACTTCCGGTAGGACGCGTCACCGACATGTTTGCCGACGAAATAGCGTCTTACGACAATCCGTCGATACGCCAGATAATCATACCTCAGGTTGTGGAGTTTCACAAGCCGCTTGACGACATAAATCCGTCGCAGTGGAAGCCTGTCAATGCCGAAAACGTAATGTCGTTCTCGGCTCTCGCCTATTTCTTTGCCAAGGATCTGTATGAGAGAACCGGAGTGCCTGTGGGCATCATAAACTCAAGCTGGGGCGGAACTCCTGTCGAGTCATGGATAAGCGAAAAGAATCTTGTCGAGTTCCCTCGTGCGCTCAACATCAAGCGCATATATGAGGATGACAGCTATCGCGACCGCATCAAGCAACTCGAAGGCGAAAACTATGCTCGCTGGAATGCTACAATGTATACCAACGACCCGGGACTGCAAGAATCGGTAAAATGGTATGACCCCGACTACGACGACTCATCATGGGTGACCACCGACCTTATCACGGGAACAATGACCGATGGAACCGTAACCGGCGACGACCGTCACAATGCATGGAAAGGCAACGACCAATGGAGCAACGACGGCCTCAATCCCGTCAACGGCTCTCACTGGCTGAGAAAGAATGTCACCCTGCCGGCGTCAATGGCCGGAAAGCCCGGCGTAATACGCCTTGGATGCATAGTCGATGCCGACTCGGTGTATGTCAACGGAAAATTTGTAGGCACCACATCTTATCAATATCCTCCACGCATTTACAACATCCCCGAAGGATTGCTTAAAGAGGGCGTCAACAACGTTACCGTACGTGTCATAAGCCAGAACGGCAATCCGCACTTTGTGGCCGAGAAGCCCTATAAAATAATCGCAGGCGGCCAGGAGGTTAGCCTTGAAGGCAAATGGCGTTATCATTTGGGGACGCCCATGCCTGCAGGCCCGGCAATGGAATTCTACTGTTACAAGCCTACCGTGCTTTACAACAGCATGATAAACCCGCTCATCAACCTTCCCGTAGCAGGTGCAGTATGGTATCAGGGAGAATCCAATGTAGAACGCCGCAATGAATACCGTCAGCTCCTCAAGACCATGATAGCCGACTGGCGCGAGGCATTCAACGATGACGACATGCCCTTCTACATTGTCGAGCTCGCCGACTTCCTCCATCCGAGCGACCGAAGAGGCCGTGACGCATGGGCCGAGATGCGCAAGGTGCAGGCACAAGTGGCCGATGAAGTACCCGGTGCAACCCTCATCAAGAACTCCGACCTCGGAGAATGGAACGATATACACCCCCTGGACAAGAAGACACTTGGCAAGCGTGTAGCCGATGCAGTAATCAACAATATTAACATAACAAAATAAACTAACCTAAACAACCATGGATATGGAAATGTCAATCAAATCCGATGCAGTGCAGGCTTCTGACAAAGGCTTCTATAAGCTGAGTTGGACACAGCGTATCGGTTTCGGCTCTGGCGACTTGGCCCAGAACCTTATCTACCAAACTATCAGCATGTATTTGCTGTTCTTCTACACCAATGTTTACGGACTCGATCCCGGTGTGGCAGCTATAATGTTCCTGATTGTAAGAATCGTGGATGTAATCTGGGACCCCTTGGTGGGCACATTTGTCGACAAGCACGATCCCAAGCTCGGTAAATACCGCGCTTATCTTATACTCGGCGGTATACCGTTGACCGGATTCGCAATACTTTGCTTCTGGAACGGATTCTCAGGTTCATTGCTTTATGCCTATATAACTTATGTGGGCCTTTCAATGTGCTATACCCTTGTCAACGTGCCCTACGGAGCATTGAACGCATCACTCACCCGCGACACCAATGAAATCACGATATTGACATCGGTGCGTATGTTCATGGCCAATGTCGGCGGTCTTGCAGTGGGTATGGGTCTTCCTATCGTTGTAAAGCTCTTTGACCCGTCGGAAACCTCCGACCTCTCTTCAAGCGACTCTGCATGGTTCATCACTATGACCATCTACGGACTCGTAGGTCTTGCCCTGCTCATATTCTGCTTCACCCAGTGCCGCGAACGCGTGGTAATGGACAAGAGCGAAACCGAAAACGTTAAGGTGTCCGACCTTTGGCTGGAATTTGTACGCAACAAACCTCTCCGAATACTTGCCTTCTTCTTCATCACGGCATTTGCCATGATGGCAATCGGCAACTCGGCAGGAGCCTACTACATCAACTACAACCTCAGCGGTACAGCCGGCGAGCTCTCAATATTCATGGGACTCGGCTCTATCCCCGCATTTATTTTCATGCCCATGATACCTGCCATCAAGCGCAAGGTAGGCAAGAAAGGAATGTTCTACATTTTCCTTATTACAGCTATCATCGGCATGGCCATGCTCTATGTAATCTCAATGGTCGACTCGCTTAAGGAGCACATGATGCTCGTGTACATTGCACAGTTTGTCAAGTCAACCGGTGTCATCGTAGCCACAGGTTACATGTGGGCTTTGGTTCCCGAGGTAATATCCTACGGCGAATACACTCACGGTCGCCGCATATCGGGTATTGTAAACGCCCTTACAGGTATCTTCTACAAGGCCGGTATGGCTCTTGGAGGCGTTGTTCCCGGACTCGTTCTCGCATTTGTCGACTTCAACAAAGATGCAGCTCAGCAGACTCCCTTCGCACAGCAGGGTATTCTATGGCTGGTTGCCGTCATCCCGGCCATCCTGTTGTTGCTCGCCATGTTCATTATTTCAAAGTATGACCTTGATGACGAGCGCATCGACCAGATCAACAAGGAAATCGAGATGAAACATCATAATCAATAACCAATCATCAAAAACACAAAGAAACAACAATGAAGAGCAAAGTAATCTTTGGCCTCGCATCAATGGCCGTGGTAGCATCGGCAGCATTCAGCTCCTGCACCGAAAAAGCAGTCCCCGAACCTACATTGAAGGAAATGTTCCAGGACAAGTTCCTCATGGGAGTTGCCATCAACGAAAATCAGGCAAGCGGACTCGATTCACTGGGAGCCGCTACAGCTGCAAAACACTTCAACGCCATTGTTCCTGAAAATGTAATGAAGTCGGCCGAAATTCATCCCGAAGAGGGCCGTTACAATTGGGAAGCAGCCGACCAGTTCGTTAAGTTTGGCGAAGACAATAATATGTTTATCGTGGGTCACTGCCTTATATGGCACTCGCAGCTCGCTCCTTGGTTCTGCGTAAACGACAAGGGCGAACTCGTAGACTCGGCCACACTCAAGCAGCGCATGCGCGATCACATCCACACTGTAGTTGGCCGTTACAAAGGCCGCGTAAAGGGTTGGGATGTTGTCAACGAGGCAATCGTCGAGGACGGCTCATTCCGCAAGACACCCTTCTATGAAATACTTGGCGAAGAGTTCATTCCTCTTGCATTCCAGTATGCACATGAAGCCGACCCCGATGCCGAGCTTTACTACAATGACTACGGCATGAACGTTGAAGGCCGTCGCAACACAGTTGTACGTGTCGTAAACGAAATGAAGAATCGCGGACTTCGCGTAGACGGTATCGGAATGCAGGCTCACATGGGTCTTGACTATCCCGACCTCAACGAGTTTGAGGAATCGCTCATGGCATTTGCCGGAACAGGTTGCAATGTCATGATAACCGAATGGGACATGAGCGCACTCCCCACCCTTACCCAGTCGGCCAACGTAGGCGACACAATAGCTGCAAAGGCCAACATCAATCCCTATGCCGACGGACTTCCCGCTGATGTAGCAGCCCAGTGGAATGACCGCATGGAGGATGTAATGCGTCTTCTTCTCAAGCACTCCGATGTCATTTCACGCGTAAACGCATGGGGTGTAGCCGACGGCGACTCTTGGAAGAACGATTGGCCCATCCCCGGCCGTGTAGACTATCCTCTTCTCTTCGACCGCAACTATCAGGTAAAACCGTTCCTCGCCGCTTCACTCGAGCCCGAAGTCGAGAATGTCGAGGAGGCACCTGCAGAATCAGCTGAATAATCAACCAACATAAAAAATTTTAAAACATCATGACTAAAATGAGATATCTGGTCCCCGAGGACTACATGGCCGACCCGGCAGTACACATTTTCAACGGACGAGTTTACATCTATCCTTCCCATGACTGGGACAGCGGCGCCGGAGAGAATGACAACGGCGACCACTTTGAGATGCGCGACTATCACGTTTTCTCAACCGATGACATAATGGAAGGCAAAGTCGTTGACCACGGCAAGGTGCTTGATGTCGACGATATACCCTGGGCAGGACGCCAGCTATGGGATTGCGATGTAGCTGAAAAGGACGGCCGTTACTACATGTACTTCCCCTTGAAGGACAAGAACGATGTATTCCACATCGGTGTAGCCGTTTCCGATCGTCCCGAAGGCCCGTTCACACCCATGCCCGACCCCATCCGCGGAAGCTACTCTATCGATCCGGCAATATTCCGCGAAGGCGATGACTACTACATGTATTTCGGCGGACTTTGGGGTGGTCAGCTCCAGCGTTATCGCGACAACAAGGCTCTTGAAGAACCGCATCTCGAACCCGACGAAATGCCGGCAATTCCCTCACGCGTCGTTAAATTGTCTGACGACATGCTGCAATTTGCCGAAGAACCGCGTCCTATCGTGATTCTCGATCCCGAAACAGGTGAGCCTCTGAAGGCCGGCGACAACTCTCGTCGCTTCTTTGAAGCCTCATGGATGCATAAGTACAACGGCAAGTACTACTTCTCCTATTCAACCGGCGACACCCATCGCTTGTGCTATGCAGTGGGCGACAATCCTTACGGCCCGTTCGTTTATCAGGGATGCATCATGACTCCTGTTGTAGGCTGGACCACACATCACGCTATTGTTGAGCACAAGGGTCGTTGGTACATATTCCACCACGACTGTGTGCCTTCGGGTGGAAAGACCTGGTTACGCAGCCTTAAGGTTGCCGAGCTCGAATATGACGACGAGGGTCGCATCAAAACCATCGACGGCGGAGGTTCGGGGGATGAATAAACTGAAATCCTTAATCCTCGCCGTTACGGCGATACTTACAGGAAGCGCAGCATGGGCCTATGACGGCTCATGCTTGTGGCTTTCAGGGGGTGACAACGGCAATCAGGCCGTGATAACCGTGCCAAAATCCAAAAGCCCCACGGTAGCCATTGCGGCCGAGGAGCTGAATAAATCTTGGCATGGCGAACCTTTGCGCCTTGAAATAAAACGCGACAAGCATCTCGGCAATGAAGGATTCCGGGTGTACCGCGACAAGAAAGGACTTGTCCTGTCGGCCAACAACGACCTTGGCCTGCTCTACGGCAGCTATGCCTTGCTTCGCGACAATGCGGCCGGCAAGGCGATTGCTCTTAGAGAGGAAACCCCGGCCTACAATGTGAGAGTGCTCAACCATTGGGACAATCTTGACGGGACAATCGAACGCGGATATTCGGGTCACAGTATATGGAACTGGGACGAATTGCCCGATGTAGTGTCACCTCGCTATCGTGAGTATGCAAGAGCCAACGCCTCGGTGGGCATAAACGGTGTTGTTCTTAACAATGTCAATGCATCATCCAAGATATTGAGCGCCGAGTACCTTGCCAAGGTTGCCAAGATTGCCGATGTGTTCCGTCCCTATGGTATAAAAGTATATCTGTCGGCCAATTTTGCCGCACCCATGCAGCTTGGCAGCTTGAAGACCGCCGACCCTCTGGAGCCCGAGGTTGCAGCATGGTGGAAAGCCAAAGCCGATGAAATATACAAGTTGATTCCCGACTTCGGAGGTTTCCTTGTCAAGGCCAACTCCGAAGGTCAGCCGGGTCCATGCGACTTCGATCGCACTCATGCCGAAGGAGCCAACATGATGGCCCGCGCATTGAAACCCCACGGAGGCATAGTGATGTGGAGAGCTTTCGTATATTCTCCGGCCGATGCCGACCGTGCAAAGCAAGCCTACATCGAGTTTCAACCGCTCGACGGCAAGTTTGACGACAATGTGATTGTTCAGATTAAGAACGGCCCCATCGACTTTCAGCCGAGAGAGCCCTACAGTCCATTGTTCGGTGCAATGCCCCAAACCGACCAGATGGTGGAGTTTCAAGTCACTCAAGAGTATCTCGGACACTCCAACCACATAGCTTATCTCGCTCCGATGTGGACCGAATTTTTCGACTACGTGTCACCTTCGTCATTGAAGGCGATTGCAGGAGTGGCCAATGTGGGCAATGACACCAACTGGACAGGCCACCCCATGGCACAGGCCAACTGGTATGCCTTCGGTCGACTTGCCTGGAATCCGCAGCTCAGCAGTGAGGAGATAATCGACGAGTGGATGCCGATGACGCTGAACTATCCCGAAAACACTCCAAAGGAGGTGACCGACGGACTCAAAAAGATGATGCTCGACAGCCGCGAAGCTGTTGTCGATTACATGATGCCTCTCGGCCTTCATCATCTGTTTGCATTCGGCCATCACTACGGTCCCGAACCGTGGTGTGACATAAAAGGCGGTCGTCCCGACTGGATGCCACCCTACTATCATCGTGCCGACTCTGCAGGCCTGGGATTTAACCGCAGTTCTTCGGGTAGTAACGCTGTAGCTCAATACCCCGCCCAATTGGCAAAGAAGCTTGACGACATCAACACATGTCCTGAAGAGTTCATTCTGTGGTTTCACCATGTTCCCTGGGATTTCAAGATGAAGTCAGGTGCTACATTGTGGCAGGAGCTATGCAACCGCTATCAATCAGGTGTGGAAAGCGTTGAAACCATGCAACGCCAATGGACCGCAGCAAAGCCCTACATTGATCCTGAACTGTGGAATGATGTAAATGAACGGCTCATGACCCAGGCACGTGACGCCAACTGGTGGAGAGAGGGCTGCCTGCTCTATTTCCAGCAATTTTCAGGAATGCCTATTCCCGACAATGTTACACCGCCCGTACACACTCTTGACCAGCTCAAGGGGATTAAGCTCGGCATTTCAAATTATGAATGTCCCACCCCCGAGCTTCTGAATTCAAAAAGATAACGACACCAATCGTTTCTATAAAAAATGGACAGGAACGGAATCATCCGTAATCCTGTCCATTCTATTTTAGAGCTGGTTCTTAATTATATCTGCGCCTATATGGTCGATGCTGCAGCACGCACCACCTCTCCAAGAGTGGGATGTGCGTGTATTGTATTGGCTACAGCATCTACTGTCAGTTGCGAGCTTATGGCCAAAGCAATCTCTTGCACGATGTCGGCGGCATGAGGGCCGCATATATGACATCCTAAAATCTTACGCGACTCCTTGTCGACAATAAGCTTGACAAGCCCGTCGACTTCACCCATGGCAAGCGCCTTGCCATTGGCTCGGAACATAGACTTGCTTGCAATGTAATCAATGCCCTGTTCCCGACACTGCTCTTCGGTAAGTCCTACCATTGAACATTCGGGAACGGTGAATACAGCCGCAGGCACCACCGTCACATCGACCTCCGAACCGAGAATGCGTTCGCCTTGTGCAGTTGCTGCATGAGCAAGCATGCACTCTCCGTTGACATCGCCTATGGCATATATGCCCGGAATCGATGTTTCATAACGCTCGTTGACCTCTATGCCGCGGCGTCCGGTCTTGACACCAAGTTCAACTACCCCTTCAGGTATTACCGGTCGGCGGCCTACGGCCATCAATACAGCATCGACATTGAGCGTCACCGTCTTTCCTTTGCTTTCGTAATCGACTTCCATGCCCTCGCGTATCGCGGTCACTGATGCCGAAACGACAACCTTTATTCCACGCCGTGACAGTGCCGTGCGCAGGCGTTTGGCAATCTCCTTGTCAAAATTAGGCAGGATTTCACTGCAATACTCAACTATCGTGACCTTAACGCCAAACGAGGAGAGTATCGAGGCAAGTTCCACGCCGATAACACCGCCGCCAATCACACAGATGCTCTCAGGCAGTTGCTCAAGCGACAATACATCATCGCTTGTCATCGCCAGTTCGGCTCCGGGTATCGGAAGCATCGCGGGCTTGGAGCCTGTTGCTATTACAATGCGCGGCGCAGTGTAACTTTCGCCGTTCACTTCGACTACATTTTCGCCCGTAAACTTAGCCTCGCCTTTTATCACTGTAGCGCCGTTTAGCAGCATACTCACGCCTTGTCGCAATTGCTCTACAATTGCGTCCTTGCGATTGACAGCCTTGGCGTAAGAGAGCGAAAACTCATTGACTTCCACTCCAAACGATGACGCATTACGCACCAGGTCGGCAACCTCGGCCGAGCGACACAGGGCCTTGGTGGGTATGCAGCCTCGATTAAGGCAGGTTCCGCCAAGTTGATCACGCTCGATTATTACAGTCGACAGATTGCGCTTAACGGCATTTGCAGCAAGTTCATAACCGCCGGGGCCGCTGCCTATTATGATTATGTCGCAGCTGTTCATGAATTGATGAGTTGAGTGTAGGTTACAACCGGATGCAATGCAGCCTGGGTGTCATCGGGATGCGTTATCGGAGTATTATGAGGCGCGCCCTTAACCACCTCGGGAGTTTCAGCAGCTTCACGGGCAATGTCACGCATCACGGCTATGAAATCGTCAAGTGTTTCCTTGCTCTCGGTTTCAGTAGGCTCTATCATCAGCGATTCATGGAAAAGAAGCGGGAAATATATCGTGGGAGCATGATAGCCGTGATCAAGCAGACGCTTTGCCACGTTGAGCGTAGTCACGCCGGTTGATTTATCGGCAAGTCCGTCGAAAACGAATTCATGCTTGCACACTCCGTCGATAGGCAACAGATAGAGGTCGCGCAACGACTCCTTTATATAGTTGGCATTCAATGTCGCCAGTCGGCCTACCATTGCAGCACCTTGATGTCCGAGCGAAAGTATGTAACTCAACGCACGAGCCGACACTGCAAAGTTGCCGAGAGTGCCGGTAACCTGACCTAACGCCGTGTCGGTGTGTTCCACGGCAAAAGTACCGTCGTCACGCTTCACGACGCGGGGATTGGGCAGGAATTGCTCAAGTCCGGCACGCACGCCAACGGGTCCGGCACCGGGACCTCCTCCGCCATGAGGAGTGGAAAATGTCTTGTGCAGATTAATGTGCATCACATCAAATCCCATATCTCCGGGACGGGCCACTCCCACAAGAGGATTAAGATTGGCTCCGTCGTAGTAGAGCAATGCTCCTGCATCATGTACAAGACGGGCTATCTCGGGGATGTTACGCTCAAAGATTCCAAGTGTGTTGGGATTGGTCATCATGACGGCGGCCACAGTTTCGTCAAGCAACGGCCTGAGGTCATCGACATCCACCGTTCCGTCGGGACGGCTCTTTACCTCAAGAACCTTCAGTCCTGCCACAGCGGCACTTGCAGGGTTGGTTCCATGAGCCGAGTCAGGCACTATTACCTTTACGCGCTTTGCATCACCGCGGCTCTCATGATAGGCTCGGATCACCATCAATCCTGTAAGCTCGCCGTGAGCTCCGGCATAGGGATTAAGCGTGAACTCCTTCATGCCGCCTATCTCTGACAACAGGCTTTGCAGCGTATAATATAATTTCAACGCACCCTGCACTGTGTAATCGGGCTGGAGAGGATGAAGTCGTGCCATGCGCCTGTCGGCGGCAATCTCCTCATTTATTTTAGGATTATACTTCATTGTGCAGGAGCCGAGCGGATAGAAACCTGTGTCGACACCGAAATTGTTTGTGCTCATGTTATTGTAGTGACGCACAACTGTGGGTTCATCGACCTCGGGCAGCTCGGGAGCCTTGTCACGCATCAATGCAGCAGGAATCCTGTCAATCGAAGGCGTGCATCCGTTATCGGGCATTTTATATCCTTTTCTGCCGTGACGCGATAACTCAAATATCAGTTTACCGTAATATTCTCGATTCATTGTTGAACTCCTTTCTTACATTTGTTTTACAATATCGACCAATCGGGTCAAGTCATCGCGCGACTGCATTTCGGTCACGGCAATCATCAATTCACGATCGCCCAACTTCACGCCGCCGAGCACTCCGCACTCCACTCCCTTGGCAAGGAAATCATCGACATCAAAGTCAGTGGTAAGGACAAACTCGTTCAGGAATGGATGCTCAGGATATTTCAAATTGACTTTACCTGTCTTCACAAGCTCATCGGCAAGCTGATGCGCTCCGGCACAGCCTATTTGATTGACCTCATCAAGTCCCGATGCGCCCATCAACGACATGTACACCGTTACATAGAGTGCCATCAAGCCTTGATTGGAACAGATGTTGCTTGTAGCCTTCTCTCGGCGTATGTGTTGTTCACGAGCCTGAAGCGTCAGCACAAATACCCTGCGCCCGGCATCGTCGGTAGTAGCGCCTACGATACGGCCCGGCATCTTCCTTATCAAATCCTTGGTTGCACAAAGATATCCGAGATACGGACCGCCATAGTTCAACGGCATACCCAGCGACTGTGCGTCACCTGCCGCAATGTCGGCGCCCCACTCTCCCGGCGATTTTATCACCCCGAGAGCCGAAGCTACGCAATTCATTATGAACAATGACTTTTTGGAGTGACATGTATCGGCCCACCCCGTGTAATCTTCGAGTATTCCATAATAGTTGGGCGATGCCACAACCACTCCGGCTACATCGCCGGCAGCCATCTTTGATTCAAAATCGTCACGTGAGGTAACACCGTCATGCTCCTCGATCGTGTCGAGCACTATGCCGTGATAGTGGGCGTAGGTAGCCATGACATCACGCACGGCCGGATTTACGGTTGCCGACACCAGCACGCGATTGCGCTTGCGTGCCGACGCCACCGACATTATCATGGCCTCGGCGGTAGCTGTGGCTCCGTCATACATCGAAGCATTCGACACCTCAAGGCCGGTGAGCTGCGACATCATGCTCTGATACTCAAATATGTATTGAAGCGTGCCTTGTGATATCTCAGGCTGATAAGGCGTATAGGCCGTAAGGAATTCTGACCGCGATATTATAGCCGGTATAACGGCCGGGGCATAGTGGTCGTAGTATCCACCTCCTGCAAAGCAGGTCAGGTTAACGTTTTGATCAAATAGCGAATCAAAGAAATCACGCACTTCCTTCTCGCTCATCTCATCGGGAAGATTCAGATGACGGCCAAGAAGCAATTCCCGAGGAACATCGGAGTATAAATCGTCAATGCTCGCCACATTGCATTTGGCGAGCATTGCGTCTATATCCTCCCCGGTATGGGGGAAATAGCGGTGTATCATGGTTAATGAGTTAATTAGTGGCACAATGCCTTATAGTCCTCTTCGTCAAGAAGTGAGTCAAGTTCCGACGGGTCGGAAAGCTTAACCTTTATAATCCAGGTGTCCATGGCATCCTTGTTGATAAGTCCGGGCTCGTCAACAAGCGCAAAGTTTACCTCTATTACTTTACCGCTAACCGGCGAAATAAGGTCGCTCGCAGCCTTAACGCTCTCGATTGCTCCGAAATCCTCTCCGGCGGTCACCTCATCGTCCTCTTCAGGAAGATCGACATACACCACATTGCCAAGCTGATGCTGTGCATAATCGGTGATGCCGATCACGCCTATGTTACCGTCTACTTTAATATACTCGTGGGAAGGTGAATAATAAATCTTGCTCATAATACTTAATGTTTAGTTTTTATAATTTTTCTTGTAATATTTCTTTTTTACAACCGTAGCAGGGAATGTTTTGCGGCGTATGCGCACCTTCAACGGAGTTCCCAATGCCGAGTAACGTACATCGACCATGGCATTGGCCACACTCTTGTCGGTCGATATGGAGTGATAACCCGTAGTGACGTGACCCACAACCTCATCGGCATCGTTCAGCACCTCGTAGCCATGACGTGGTATGGCTCTGTCAGCGAGCTCAAGACCTACAAGCTTACGGTCGACACCCTTTGCCTTCAATGCCACCGTGGCATCGCGCCCGATGAAATCGGGCTTCTCCATACGCACAAACATGCTCAATCCGGCCTCAAGCGGTGAAATGTCGTCGGCAAGTTCGTTGCCATAGAGCGGCAATCCCACTTCAAAGCGCAGTGTGTCACGACAACCGAGGCCGCACGGTTCAACCTGTCCCGAAGCAATCAACCGATCCCACAGGTCAATTATAACCTGATGTGAGGCATATATCTCAAAACCGTCCTCACCGGTGTAGCCCGTACGGCTCACTATCGACGGCTGCCCGTCGATCATCGGCTCAAAGAAAGTATAGAATGACAATTGGCTGCAGTCGATTCCTAAAACTTCGTTCATTATGCGCTCGGCGTCAGGCCCCTGTACGGCAAGTTCGCCAAGATTCTCGCTTACATTTTCAACCGTTACATCAAATCCTGAAGCATTGCTCTTGATCCACTCTACATCCTTGTCGATGTTGGATGCATTGATGACGAAGAAGAACTTGTCGGCAGCACGCTTGTAAACAAGCAGATCGTCAACCACGCCTCCCGAAGGATTCAGCATCATTCCATAGAAGCACTTTCCTACCGGCGCATCAGTGACATCGTTGCTGAACACGTAATTCACATAGGCCTCGGCCGCCGGGCCCTCAATGGTCACCTCACCCATGTGGGATACATCAAACACGCCACATGCATTGCGCACAGCCTCATGCTCCTCTACAATGCCTCTATATTGTATCGGCATCTCAAATCCGCCAAACGGACTCATTTGCGCTCCAAGAGCGACATGCTTGTCATACAGACAAGTTTTCTTGTTATCCGGCATATTATTCTATCAATATGTTTAGTAATTGTGATTTATCAAGTCCCGAAATAATTGAGCCGACATCTATGTCGCCAATCGCATCGGCCAATGCCTCCCGCGTGTAAAAAGCGCCCTTCAGGCGGTCAAGAAGCTTGGCATCGATGTCGCTCAGCAGGAAATAATCGCCTGCAATGTTGATTTTATGCACGCGCCGACCTTTGAGTTCAATGTCGACCTGAAACTCTCCCACCCCCTCGATGCGACAATGACGCGACACTCCGCAAAGCGGATTCTTTCCCAAAATCCATTCATCGGAATAGTAGGGTTGCGACATCTCTTCTATGGACGAAATGTCGTCGGCTGTCAGCACAAGCTCACCGTCGCTCATATACCGCCGGGCATAATCCTTAAACCCCTCGATGTCCATATCGATATGCCGGCTCAATGTCGTTATGTGACTACGCACCGAGTCGACGCCCTTTGACTCAAGCTTGGCTTCGGATGGAGAGATGGCCTGGGTGATATGTGCCAGATCGGTGTCATACAACATCGTTCCGTGAACTATGCTTCGGCCCGGAATGTGATAGAAAGCGTTTCCCGACACCTTGCGCCCGTCGATGAGCACATCATTGCGACCGGTGCTTTCAGCATTCAACCCCAGTGAACGCAACATTGCGGCCACCCGCTCGGTATAGGATGAAAAGGTTGTGACAACATCGTCGGAACTGACGATATAGGAAAACATGATGTTGCTCATGTCGGCAAACACGCATCCTCCTCCACTCTTGCGGCGATATACCGCAATGCCGTTGTTGCGACAATAGTCAATGTTGACCTCTCTTTCAATCAATTGGTTACGACCGAATATCACCGTGGGGTCAACCTGCCACATAAAGAAAAATTCCTCATCGAAACGACGAGCGACATACTCCTCCATTGCCAAATAGAACGGGAGGCGTCGAACCGTTGAATCCGATAAGGATACATACTTCATAAATAAACGTGTTTAACGTGGATAGAAGATTTTTGTCAGTTCCCAAAGTTATGAAATGTTTTTGGATTTGCAAACAAACTCACCCCCTCTTATCTAAAAATTTATACCTAAATAAAAACCGATCATCCCATCAATACCTCCGCCAAAACAAAACAATCCACTATTATATAAAACATCATTTATAAGCATACAAATCTCTTGGCAAGAGATTGCGCATATTTGAAACATGTTGGAATACAGTTATATTATATTCCAATGATTATTGCACTTTGAAAACAATCAACGGATTGGGAATACTTTGGGGCAAACGCTTTACTGATTAAATTAATTGATTGACTTGTATATCTCCATGAAAAAGATTAATTTTGTCGGCGAATAAGTATCTCTTGCCAAGAGATGCTTGTCAAAATTGGATTCAAAGTGATGAGTATCCAAGTAAATAACAATCGCTTCTCGACAGTGCCTGATGGCGTTGACGACGCCGTAGGCGTGGAAAAAGCCAACTGGTATGTTGCAATCGTCAACAACCGTTCTGAAAAAGTCACGGCCGAAAAGCTATCCAACGAAGGATACGAAGCCTATGTCGCATCACAAGAAGAATATCGACTTTGGCGCAACGGCAAAAAGAAGAAAATAGACCGTGTCGTCATACCGTCTATGGTATTTTTACATTGTACCGAAAACGAACGCAGAAGCGTGGTAACGCTCCCCTACATATATCGATTTCTCACCAACAAAGCCGGAAATCCGAACAAATTCGGTCGACCTGTAGCAATCATCCCGGACAAACAGATGTATCAACTCAAATTCATGTTGGGCAATTCAAACAGCCCGGTTGAATTTGTAGACAGGATGTATGCCAAAGGTGACAAAGTAAGAGTTATAAGAGGTGGACTTTGCGGCCTTGAAGGAGAAGTGATCACATCGCAAGACGGTAAAAGTGAACTATGGATCAGACTTGACATTCTTGGATGCGCCAAAGTATCAATCGATCCTATCGACATCGAGCCGATTAGCAATAACTCAACATCGCATGATTGATTCATACATGATTCAGCTGCTCGATTATTCGGCCATTGACTTTACCAATGGCTACGAAATATCGGCATATAACCATTTGCTGATATCGCTCATGCAGCACTCGGAGCTTCTCGATTACAGAGCGGCTTCAACTGCAACATCACGACAATTATTGCAGAAATCCAAAGAATGGATCAAAACGATAGAGAACAACATCACTGCCACACCCGTCCATGAACTCATTGTTGCGCTAAGCGGATTTGACTTGATTCACCGCATAACGTTCAGGACTCCGGCATCATCAGCCTTTATAGGAGGATGTTACCTGAAATCATTCAATGAGCGCATACGAGGCAACAGGCTCATCAGCGATACAGATCTTTATAGCGCTATTTCCGACAGAATACAGTTTCGTGACAAAGCGTTCTTTGACAAACCTCTCCAATGGCAATGCCTGACATCAAGCGAATGGTATAATGAATGTAAGTCCACCGGTAAATTCCGTAATTCATCGCTTGAACAGTCGCTACACAAAGCACGCATTCTTCTCGATAAGGATTTATTTGCATTTACAGGACGCAATCAGGAACCGTTCAAGCGGATGCTGTACAACAATTATCTCTCTTCACTAACAGTCAACGGCTCGGAAAATGCCGAAACGCTCAGAGCCAAACTTGCATTTCTAAGAAGCAATCGCCAACGATTCAACTCAATAAGACAGGCATATACAATTGAACAGAATCTACTGACAGCTCTTACACAATCGGCCGACACGCATCAGCTCGACCGCATTGCCTACAGCCTCGATGCTCAATTCAAAACCCATCTCGCCGAAGCAATGTAAATCCCCTCAGGATTTCACAACCATCGGCTTACAACACACTCTCGGCCGCATCAGGCGCCAACGCCATGCCCGAATCACTGAAACATAAAACCCTCAAAGGCACCTTGTGGAGCTCAGTTGAGCGATTCTCGGTGCAGGGGGTGGCTTTTGTCGTGATGATCGTCATGGCAAGAATCCTAACTCCCGAGGATTACGGTCTTGTGGGCGACATAATAATATTCATAGCGATATCACAGTCGCTTGTCGACAGTGGATTCTCTCAAGCCTTGATAAGGAAACAGGACCGCTCCGAGATCGACAATTCAACGGTGTTCTATTTCAACATAGCCGTAGGTATTATATTATATCTGATTCTGTTTTTATGCGCTCCGCTTATCGCACAATTCTATGATGAGCCGATATTAATTCCTCTTACAAGAGTAATCTCACTTAGCGTGCTCCTTAACTCGCTTGTAGTGGTGCAGAGAGCGTTGTTAACCGTGAAGATTGACTTTAAGACACAAGCCAAAGCCTCACTTACTGCTGCAGTTGTGTCAGGAATTGTAGGCATATACATGGCATATACCGGATGGGGAGTGTGGGCCATTGCCGGACAACAGATCGTCAACCTCGCAGTCAACACCGGCCTGCTTTGGGTGCTGTCGCACTGGCGCCCCACTCTATCTTATAGCTGGAGTTCATTCCGCGAGTTGTTCGGCTTCGGATCCAAATTGGCAATAAGCGGAATAATCGATACGATATACCAGAATGTCTATCTGATAGTGATTGGCAAAGTGTTCCGCACAGCCGACCTTGGTTACTACACACGAGCCCACCAGTTTGCACAGTTTCCGTCATCCAACTTCACCGGCATAATCCAACGCGTGACATTCCCTGTGCTATGCACAATCCAGAACGATGACACTCGGCTTCGCTCGGTCTACCGCCGGTTTCTGCGCCTGTCGGCATTTATCGTGTTTCCGCTCATGATAGGGTTGGCGGCAGTAGCCCATCCAATGATAATTGTGCTACTAAAGGAGCAGTGGGCGTTTGCAGCTACTCTTCTTTCTATAATATGCTTCTCAATGATGTGGTATCCTGTGCATGCTATAAACCTAATTTTACTCCAGGTCAAAGGTCGGACCGACCTAGTATTGAAATTGGAAATTTGGAAAAAGTGCATCGGCGTGGCAATCCTCTGCATAACCGTCCCCATGGGACTTATAGCCATGTGCGTGGGTTCGATATTCTCATCATTGATAGGACTCGGCATAAACACCTACTATACAGGCAAGATAATCCAGGTGGGATTCCTCAAGCAAATGCGCGACCTGATGCCTACACTGTTCTACTCCCTGTCGATGGGAGCTGTAGTGTATGCGACCGCAAATATAATCCCCGGAGAGCGTCTTCAGCTCATTGCCGGAATCGCAGCGGGCATTGCCTACTTCGCAATAGTAACACGGCTTACCAAGTCGCAGGACCTACGGGAACTGCTTGCCTTCATTAAAGAAAGGAAATAATCAAGTATAAAATATACATAATCCAACATGGACAATAACCATCAGATTACGGTCACTTCACCTTTGCTGCCCGACCTTGACGAGTTTCACCAACTACTAAAGGAAATCTGGGACAGCAAATGGATAACCAACAACGGTTCATTCCACCAACGGCTTGAAAAAGCATTGGCCGAGTACCTCAAAGTGCCTTATGTGAGTCTTTTCACAAACGGAACCCTGCCTCTGATTACGGCACTTCAGGCACTGCGAATAACCGGCGAGGTGATAACTACCCCCTACAGCTTCGTGGCTACGACACACTCATTGTGGTGGAACGGCATAAAGCCCGTGTTTGTCGACATCGATCCGACAACAGGCAACATAGATCCCGAAAAGATTGAAGCTGCCATAACACCCAAGACTACGGCCATAATGCCTGTGCACGTATACGGAAAGCCATGCGATACAAAGCGCATCCAGGAGATAGCCGACAAATACGGACTGAAAGTGATATATGACGCCGCACATGCCTTTGGAGTTGAGGTGAACGGAGAGTCCATATTAAACGCCGGCGACATGTCGACACTGTCGTTCCACGCTACCAAGGTCTATAACACAATCGAGGGCGGAGCCATGGTGATGCACGATGAAAAGACTAAGAAACGCATCGACTACCTAAAGAACTTCGGATTTGCAGGAGAAACCGAAGTTGTGGCACCCGGAATAAACTCAAAGGTCGACGAAATGCGCTCGGCCTACGGCCTACTCAACCTGCGTCAGGTCGATGATGCCATAGAAGCTCGCCACCACGTAGCAGTGCGCTATCGTGAAGCATTACGCGATGTAGAGGGAATCACGTTCTTCGACGATATGCCCGGTGTAAGGCACAATTACTCCTACTTCCCGATATTTGTCGATGCCGACAAATTCGGCATGACACGTGACGAACTTTACTTCAAAATGCGTGACAACGGAGTGCTCGGTCGCCGATACTTCTACCCCTTGATAAGCGAATTCACTACCTATCGCGGACTCCCCTCGGCAGCACCCGATAATCTGCCTAATGCCCATCGCATGGCCGACACAGTAATATGCCTACCCATGCACCATGCCCTCTCCGATGCCGATGTTAACAAAATAATAGCACAAATAAAAAGATGAGCCAATCAGGACAAAAAAAATTAATGCTCCTTGGCGGACTTCGCTATCTGCTGCCGGTAATTAAAGCCGCCCACAAAAACGGATATTATGTCATTACAGTAGATTATATTCCCGACAACATAGCCCATAATTACTCCGACGAATATTACAACATCAGCATCCTTGACAAAGAAGCCGTGTTAAGTCTTGCCAAAGAACTTGATATAGACGGTATAATGTCATTTGCCGTAGATCCTGGAGTTGTTACCGCCGCATACGTAGCCGAAAAGATGGGGCTACCGTTTCAAGGCTCATACGAAGCCGTGTCTATATTACAAGACAAAGCAAAATTCCGCAAGTTCTTGACGGAGCATAACTTTAATGTACCCACCGCTAAAGGATACGATAATAAAGCTGATGCTCTGGCTGATACCGCAATCTTCAACTGGCCTGTAATTGTAAAACCGGTTGACTCGGCAGGCAGCAAAGGAGTGTCAAAAGTCGACACTCCGGAAGGATTAATCGATGCCATAGATTATGCATTGTCCGAATCACACAATGGGCACTTCATAATAGAGGATTTCCTTGAAAAAGAGGGAAATTCTTCTGATACCGATTGTTTCTCAATCAATGGCAAACTGGCATTTTGCTCATTCTCAAATCAATTCTTCGATTCTAACGCAGAAAATCCATACACACCGGCCGCCTACAGCTGGCCTTCCACAATGCCGGTCAACATTCAGGAGGAACTGAGATCGGAACTACAAAGGCTTGTAACATTGTTGAAATTGGGAACGGGTATATATAATGTAGAAACACGGCTATGCAAAAACGGTAAGCCATACATCATGGAGTTCACGCCCCGAGGAGGTGGCAACCGACTTGCCGAAATGCTCGACATTGCCGCCAACGCCCATATCATCGAAAATGCAGTGAAAGCAGCCGTAGGTGATTCAATTATCCCAATGTCAATGCCTGAATATGACGGCCACATCGCAGAGATAATACTTCACGCTGACAATGACGGAATATTCGAGCTTCTTGAAATCGCAGATGACAAACGACCTCTTGTCATAGAAACCGACTTATGGGTCAAAAATGGAGATAAAGTAAACGGATTCACAGGAGCAAACAACGCTATTGGTACACTTGTCCTGCGATTTCCAACACGGGAAGCATTGGAACAGGCAATGATTTCAATCAACGATTGGTGTAAAATAATAATAAAATAATGACACATAAAAAGATATTAGTACTTGGTGCTACTGGTCATTTAGGAGCATATTCATCAGTTTATTTAAATGAATGTGGATACGATGTAGTGGCTATTGGTCATCGAAATTCTGATAATGGATTTTTTTTAACCAAAGGTATTGAATATATAGGAGGTTTCGATTTATCCGACAAGGAAACATTTAAAAAATTACCGACAGATATCGATGCTGTTGTACACCTTGCCGGCACAATGCCAGCTCATGCTGATGCATCGCCAATGCCATATATTAATAGCATTGTAGTTGGCATGGTAAATCTTTGTGAATGGTTGAAAATAACAAAATGTCGTCGAGTTATATTTAACACAACTCCTTCGGATGTTTGCCAATTTTTTGGCACTGATAAACCAGTTAAGGACGATGCTCAAAGATCTTTTCCTAAAGATGGTGGCGATCATGCTATTTATGCAATAGCAAAAAATGCAGCAGTTGACATTTTAGAGCACTATAATCATTTATGTGGTATATCCAGCTGTATATTTAGGCATTTGACAGTTTATGGTTATCAGCCAAATCCATATTATCATATTAATGGTGTAAAAAAAATGCTTCCATGGAGAATCATACAACATAAAGCCGAACAAAATCAACCGGTTGAAATATGGGGAGATCCTTCAAGAAAAAAAGAATTGCTATATATAAAAGATTTTACAAATGCAGTCAAATGTGCTCTTGAAACTGGAGTCGAAGGCATATTCAATTTGTCAGGCGATAGACCATATACATTAGAAGAACAAATCGATGGAATAATTGAAACTTTCAATTCACCAAAATGTAAATCGGAAAAAATCTATATACCGGATAAACCCAATACCCCACAAAATCTATTAGATTCCACTAAAGCCAAGGAAATAATGAGTTGGATTCCAAAGTATGATTGGAAATCAGCATGCATTGATATGAAAAAAGAAAAGCAAATTGAGCCATTTTCTTTATTATGGGGCAAATCCGAAGAATTCAAATATTAATAATATATGAATAATCTTCCTTTAGTTTCAATAAGCTGCATAACATACAATCATGCATCATACATTAAAGAATGTATTGATGGATTCTTAATGCAAAAAACTAATTTTAATTTTGAGGTATTAATTCATGATGATCATTCTACTGATGGGACAGAGGAAATTATTAAGGAATATGCAAAACAATATCCCGACATAATAAAACCTCTATTTGAAAAAGAGAACCAATATAGCCTAGGAAAACCAATCGGCTCAGCTGTATGGAATTTACCTCGAGCGAGAGGGGAATATATTGCAATTTGCGAAGGTGATGACTATTGGATTGATCCATATAAGCTTCAAAAACAAGTAGACTTCCTTGAATCACATCCCGATTACGGAATGTGCTATACCAAGGTCAAGAGGTTTGTCCAAAAAAGTAATCAATTCATTGATGAATGGGGAGGCCCAAATGAAAAGCTAGAAGATTTATTAGAGCGAAATACCGTTCCCACGCTAACCGCAATTATCAGGAGTGATATATACTCATCTTACTCAAAAGAATTGAAAAAGGAAAATAAAAATTGGCTCATGGGCGACTACCCAATATGGCTATATTTTTCAATTAAAAGTAAAATTCATTATCTGGATGAAATAACAGGAGTATATCGAATCTGCAATGAATCGGCAAGTCATTCAAAATCATTAATAAAAACATATACATTCAGATGTAACTTTTTTCAGATAAAAGATCAAATCATGAAAAAATTAAAAGTTACATTAAATGAGCCAGAATACAATAGGATTATGAAAGCAAAATATTTTGAATTACTTCCATTAGCTCTTATTTTAAATGATACTAAGTGCATTGATAGCGCAAAAAAATTTTATTCAAAAAATCCAAAAGGATTCAGAGAATTTATGATACTGAATCTATCATATCTGACCAAAATACTTCTAAAAATTAAATACATCCTCAAAGGATATAAAATTTAATCAACCCTCAAAATGAAAGATGCACTCAAAATTATATGCAAAAGTAATATATATTTATATAGCATTTTAACAAAGCTGAAAAATATATTTATCCGATTCAAACATAGAAATGACATTAAAATAATTTCAAAATCAACTCTTATTTCGATAAAAAAAGATTGTATAGGCAATGATAATTTAATGATAATCGAACCTGAGTGCATAATCAAACCCCTAACAATACATGTTAGAGGTAACAATAATAGAATAAATATTGGAGCACATTGCTATATCGGAGATGAGTGTAGCTTATGGATTGAAGGAAATAATTGCATTATATCGATTGGAGAAAGTACAACTATGACATGCAAATGCCATATAAACGTACAGGAAGACAATCAATCAATAATTATAAATCGTGATTGTATGTTCTCAAATAATATAATTGTCAGGACTAGTGATTCACATCCAATCTATGACAATATAACTCATCAGCGCATAAACAATGCAAAAAGCATAGAAATTGGAGAACACGTTTGGGTTGCGCCAAACTCAAAGATAATGAAAGGAGCAATTATAGGAAATGGAGCAATTATAGGAAGCGATACCACCATTTCCCATAAAATACCGAATAATGCACTTGCAGTTGGAAGACCGGCAAAGATCGTCAAAACCGACCTTTCATGGACACGCGAAAAATTATTCTAAAATAAATTTATTAACACCACTGAATGGCATTATATATTCTGCTTTTACTAATAACTGTATTAGGATGTATCTATTCAGGGAACAATAAAAAAAGAGAAATTATATGTTCTGCAATAATTATCTCTATATTATTAATATTGTGCGGATTAAGAGGCATCAATTGTGGAACAGACAATATTAACTATCTAAGAATATTCACTACCCATGATTTTGAGAGCTTTGAATATGGATTCATTGCATCTTATTTTTTAATCCCAAATTTTCAGTTGTGGCTATTTCTATATGCCGCATTCACATATATGATTTTATTTTTCCAATTAAAAAAGGAAACAACTTATATGTGTTTAGGCATATTGATATACATGATTTCAACTACAAAATTTTTTCCTGAATCATTCAATATTATACGTCAGGCCTTGGCTGCATCAATAATGTTATGGGCTTTTATAAGTTGGAAAAATTCTAAAAAGCTGGAAACCTTTATAGCAATTGCAATAGCAACTTTATTTCATACAAGCTCGATAATAGCGCTTCCTTTCTTATTATTAAAGTATATAAGGTTACCATATTGGCTTTGTGTCACCGCAGTAATCATTACAGTCGGCTTGGGAATGACCCACATAATAAATGATACCTTACAGCTATTTGCTCTTGGGATTACAGAATTCAATTCATCAGATTCAACGGCTGAATTAGCAGCAAAATATGCATCATATGGCAACGACACCTCATTCCTAAATGCTAACGCTATGCTACTCAATACTGTTCCAATAACCGGAATGGCAATATTAACCTATCCCTTTTCTAAAGACGCCAAAAATGTATACGGATTTTACTATAACATATTCATATTAGCAACAATAATTGGCAACATATTCATCCCAGCGATGGTTTATGGGTTCAGACTCGTATTTTCATTACAAATAGTACAAGTATTAGTTCTTCCTCTCGCTTATCAATATTACAATAAATTAGGTCGACAATTAATCACATGTTATCTGATACTTTTAAGCATTGTTTACCTGTATTATCTACACTTACTTCCTATTGTCGGCATAAGATCGATTATCCCGTATAAATTTATTGATGATATCCAATTCGTGTTAGATTCTTTTATCAATTAATCCATGTCGGAGATTTCAATTGCATTGACAACTTACAATGGCGGTCGATATTTGCGTCAGCAGATTGAATCGTTAATGGCTCAAACCATGCCGTTTGACGAACTTATAATCTGTGACGACACATCGACCGATGAAACCCAAAAGATACTCAAAGAGTATACTGATAAAGATTCTCGTGTCAAAGTACATTATAACATGGACAATCTTGGCTTTAAAGCCAATTTCGAGAAATCATTAAATCTATGCACAGGCAATTTTATCGCCCTATGCGATCAAGATGATGTATGGCTACCTAATCATATTGAAACACTATATAACAATATAGGCGACAGACTGCTGGCTTGCGGTGACGCAGAGTTGATAGACAGACAAGGTAATCGGATTAATCAACGATTGAGTAAAATAAAAAACTTCAATAAAAAAGGCGATAACTGCAAATCAATATTCCGATTCATCGCTTACTACCAAAATCCATTCCAGGGAGCATCAATGATGATGCGGAGAGAATTTCTCAACATCGCCCTGCCAATACCCACATCAGTAAAGTACCATGATGTATGGTTTGCTCATCTGGCATGCGCCATGAATAAATTCATTTATATTGACAAACCCATTACAATGTATCGTATGCATGGGGATAATGCAAGCGGCAATCACGCTCACAAAAACCATTGGAGATCCATACTTGGGCATATTGTAAAGAAAAACCTCGGTAACAATCGCAAAGAGGTGATTGATGCAATTGAGAATAAAATCGGACGAATAGACGCATCATTTCGGCCATTGATTAAAGAAGCGACAACCTATTACAACAATAATCGAGGATACCGCGATCGACTACGAAACATGATATTTGAACTAAAAAATCACAAATCAATATATGGTTGATTTTGACGAAATATTAACATTTGACACAATGTCCTACAAGTCAGATTTAAACAACAAAGCAAATAATATAGCCGTCATTTTTGCCGGAGGCAGCGGACGCCGAATGAACAATGACGGAAAGCCAAAGCAGTTTCTTGAACTTAAGGGTAAACCGATAATAATATATACCCTTGAACTATTTGAACAACATCCTGAGATCGACGGAATTGTAGTTGTGTGTCTTGAAAGTTGGATAGAACAGCTTAAACAGCTGCTTCACAAATTCAACATCCGGAAAGTTGTCGACATTGTACCCGGAGGCGCCACCGGACAAGACTCTATATACTCTGGCATCAAAGCGGCATCACAGCTATATTCCCCTGAATCCATAGTCTTGATTCACGATGGCGTGCGTCCGCTCATTAATGCACAGACAATCAGCGACAACATCAAGTCGGTAAAGCAATATGGTTCATGCATAACATGTGTACCTACGATAGAAACATTTGTCGTAGCAAATGCTGACGGCCACTTCGACATCCCTGAACGAAAAGATTCGCTAATAGCTCGTGCGCCTCAAAGCTTTGTACTGAAGGACATCCTAACAGTACATGAAGACGCCCGTCAAAACAACCGACACGACTACATTGACAGCTGCTCGCTAATGAACCACTATGGCTACAAACTACACACCATAATAGGTCCTATAGAAAACATAAAGATAACAACACCTATGGACTACTTTGTCTTCAAGACAATGGTTGAAGTCCACGAAGTACAACAAGTATTCGGATTCTGATATGTTTGGATACAACAACCCAATAGTCAAAGATGATTTGACCGACATCTCCCATAAAGTTGATTGGAGTCGATTCAACAACAAGACAATTCTAATAACCGGAGCCAACGGTCACATTGCATCCTACCTTATATACTCTTTTGCTTATGCAATTGATTGCGGTATAATCACGGCTGACATCATAGCCGTTTCACGCAACAATGATAAGTTGATGTCACTTTATGCTCCGTTGACACAAAAAAAATGGTTTTCAATCATAGTCGGCGATGTAAGCAATCCTATCGATTATTCTTACGAAATCGATTATATATTTCACTTTGCAGGAAATGCATCACCCTATTATATATCCAATGATCCCGTAGGAATTCTTAGGGCGAACATCAGTGGCACATTCAATATATGCGAGTTGGCCCGTCGTAATACCGATTGCAAAATAATATATGCTTCAACAAGAGAAGTTTATGGTGACAATAAGCTAGACCAATCTCTCACCGAAACCTCTTTTGGTGCGCTTGATCCGCTTGATCGCCGTTCATGCTACCCTGAAAGCAAAAGAGCCGCTGAAACTATTCTCGAAGCCTACCATAACCAATACAGAATAAAATATGCTGTAACACGCATAGCCCACTGTTATGGTCCGGGAATGAAACTCGCAAATGATGGACGAGTGATGTCCGATTTCATCAACAATGCAGTCAGTTGCAACGACATAGTGCTTAACTCTGACGGAAAAGCGTTAAGGTCATTTTGCTATATCTCTGATGTAATAACGGCATTATTGATTATTGCATCCGATGAAAGTGACAATTCAGTATTCAATCTGTCAAATGAAACGGAGGAGATAAGCATTCTTGAATTAGCCGAAAAAATAGCATTGGCTAAAGGCGATATTAAAGTCGTCGTTAAAGCTCGAGAAATCGATGCCTCATTATATTGCAATTATAAGCGCAAACCTCTTGATTGTAGCCGATTGAACGCTCTTGGATGGTATCCTACGGTAAAATTGCATCAAGGCATAACACAAACATTGCAAAGTTTTGACACAAAAAGGGAATGAAAAACTACATTAAAGCATATATAGTAAGCTTCGCCAGATTAGTATTGAAGCTCGGCTATATTTTTCCGGTAAAAAAGCATAAGATTATATTCTCATCATACGAGGGAATGCAGTACACCTGCAATCCAAAGTACTTGTTTGAAGGGCTTTTTGATTCTCTTGACAACAGCTATGAATATGTTTGGGTGCTAAACAATCCTGATTTCCTTCCAGAGAAATACAGAAAATCAGTAAAAACAGTAAAGTATTTATCACCCACGCACATATATCATCTTCTGACATCAGGAATAATTATAAGTAATCTTGGCATCGAACCAATAATCCCTAAAAGAGCATCTCAAAAATTTATAAACACCTGGCATGGAGGCGGAGCCTATAAAAGAGTGTCGTCTGACATGAATATGTTCTCAAAATCCGAGAAATATTACATCAACAAAATGCGCGACATACGCCATAAAGGAACCGACTATTTTCTGTCAAGTTGTGAACGTTTTACCGAAGTTTCCTCTAAGGACTTCTATATTGACAAGGCTCGATTCATACCTTCGGGCCTTCCGCGAAACGACCGATTCTTTAACACCACCGATGAGCAACGTACAATAGCACGCAATGCTTTTTGCAAGAAATACGGCATTCCTAATGACAATTTACTGATTCTTTATGCACCAACATTCAGAGGGACACACCGTAAACAGGAACATATAGACAATCAGGTGTGCAGTCAAGAAGTTGCAGAAGCATTTGTCCAACGTTTCAATAAGGATGTGACATTCTTGTTCCGAAGTCACATATCAAAAGATAGTTCAATGTCGGACCATTTTGATAATAATGTGAAAATGATTGACATGACATCTTATCCCGATATGCAGGACCTGCTTGAATTCGCTGATGTGCTGGTAACCGACTACTCATCTTCAATATGGGATTACTGCATAACCAATAAACCCGGATTCCTCTTTGTTCCGGATCTTAAACAATACAATTCTGACAGAGGCTTTTATACTCCGATAGAAGATTGGCCCTACCATTATGCAGAAACAATAGACCAATTATGCATGGCAATCAAAACATATTCTCAAGAAAATAATTACCAGAAAATTATGGCTCACCAAAAAGAACTTAAGTCTTTTGAAACTGGAAATGCCATAAAGTGTGTAATGGAATTGATAAAACAAGAATCATAAAATTTTAACAATATGTCAATATTTAAAGACAAAATTCTACTAATCACTGGAGGCACAGGGTCCTTTGGCAACGCCGTATTAAGGCGTTTTCTGGATTCCGACATCAAGGAGATTCGCATTTTCAGTCGTGATGAAAAGAAACAGGACGATATGCGACACAAGCTTCAGAATCCCAAAGTGAAATATTTCATTGGCGATGTGCGCAACAAGCAGTCGGTTGACATTGCTATGCGCGGAGTTGACTATGTTTTCTCGGCTGCAGCACTAAAACAAGTACCCAGTTGCGAATTCTTCCCCATGGAGGCCACACGCACAAACGTGGAGGGCACTAACAACGTGCTTTTATCGGCAATCGAAAACGGGGTCAAGAATGTAGTCGTTCTGTCAACCGACAAGGCTGCTTATCCAATCAATGCAATGGGTATATCAAAGGCCTTGATGGAAAAAGTTGCGATATCCAAAGGCAGAGAACTCGGCGAAGGGGCTCCCACGACAATATGCTGCACTCGTTACGGAAATGTAATGGCATCACGTGGTTCTGTAATACCCTTGTGGGTTGACCAAATGATAAACGGCAATCCGATAACTATCACCGATCCCGACATGACTCGGTTCATGATGACACTTGACGATGCTGTCGACCTTGTAATATACGCTTTCACACACGGTCATAACGGCGACCTGTTTGTTCAAAAAGCTCCCGCAGCGACACTCGATACATTGGCCAAAGCGTTGAAGGAACTTTATGCCCAAATAGATCCCAAATATGGTCAAACGGAAGTCAAAGTCATAGGAACTCGACACGGCGAGAAATTATATGAAACACTTGTTACACGTGAAGAAATGGCCAAAGCCATCGACATGGGCGATTATTACCGGATACCCTGTGACTCTCGCGACCTAAATTATGACAAGTATTTCACCGAGGGAGAAGGCAGCCTCACAACCATTGAGGACTACCACAGCCATAACACAAGGAGGCTCAATGTCGAAGGCATGAAGAAAGAGCTCATGCGCCTACGTTTTGTAAGAGAAGACCTTGGCCTTGAAGAAAAAGCAGAATCTAAGGAAATACGTTCGGAATAATATATGAAGTTTCTTGTATTGGGGTGTAACGGAATGGCCGGACACCAGATATCGCTATACCTGCAGGAGCAAGGTCACGATGTTACAGGATTTGCCCTCGAAAAGTCCAAGCTATTGAATCATAGCATCGCTGGAGATGCAACCGACTTCGATTCGCTAAATACAATAATCAAAACGGGGAAATATGACACGGTTATAAACTGCATCGGAATTCTCAATCAGTTTGCTGAAAACAATCACGCCTTGGCTGCATTGCTCAACAGTTATCTGCCGCATTTCGTGGCCGCATCGGCCAATGCAGTTGACGCGCAAGTGATTCACATGAGCACCGACTGTGTCTTCTCGGGCGCTCGCGGTCAATACACCGAAGATGATTTTCCTGATGGTACTACATTCTACGACCGAAGCAAAGCTCTTGGAGAGCTTAATGACGACAAGAATATAACATTGCGTAATTCAATCGTAGGTCCCGACATAAATGAAAGAGGCATCGGACTCATGAACTGGTTCATGAAACAAAGCGGCGAAATAAACGGTTTCACCGGGGCTCTGTGGACAGGACAGACTACGCTTCAACTCGCTAAAACGATGGAAGCGGCGGCCAAGGAGAGGGCAACCGGACTATACAACACTGTTCCCGACTGTCACATATCAAAATATGATCTACTGGGACTATTCAATAAATATCTGCGTGGAAACTCTATGACAATACACCCTGTCGAAGGTGTTAACGCCGACAAGTCGCTGAAACGTACGCGATTTGATTTCAGCTACATAATCCCCGACTATGAAAAGATGGTGGCCGAATCGGCTCAATGGATTTTCAAGCACAAGTCACTTTATCCTCATTACAACCTGTAAAATGAAGAAATTGAAGCTAATGACGATTTTAGGCACACGACCTGAAATCATTAAAATGTCGGAAATCATAAAAAAATCCGACCGATACTTTGACCATGTTCTTGTTCACACCGGACAGAATTACGATTACACGCTTAACGAGGTTTTCTTTAAAGATCTTGGCCTGCGCAAACCCGATTACTACCTCGGTGTCGTAGGAGAGAATCTCGGACAAACCATGGGTAACGTAATCGCAAAAGCCTATGAACTTATGACGGAAGTAAAACCCGATGCCATTATAGTTCTGGGCGACACCAACTCATGCCTTAGCGTAATTGCAGCCAAAAGGCTTAAAATTCCCGTATTTCACATGGAAGCCGGCAACCGATGCAAGGATGAAAACCTGCCGGAAGAAGTAATACGTCGCATTGTCGATGTGACAAGCGACATTAACCTTTGCTACTCGGAGCATGCACGGCGCTACATACTTGACAGTGGTGTAAAACCAGAATACACCTATGTCGTCGGCTCTCCAATGGCAGAAGTTTTGAAAATGCACAAAGATGCAATTTCAGAAAGCGACATATTAAACAAACTCGGATTAAAGGAAAAACAATACATTCTCCTTTCAGCACATCGCGAAGAAAATATAGATATCGAATCTAATTTCTACTCTCTGATGGAAGCTGTAAACTCATTGGCTCGACATTACGAAATGCCCGTGCTGTATTCATGTCACCCTCGCTCCGAGAAATACATCTCGGCTCGCGGATTTGAATTTGACAGCAGAGTGATAAAGCATAAACCACTCGGATTTTTTGACTACAACAAACTTCAGGAAAATGCATTCTGCGTAGTGAGCGATAGTGGCACACTTCCTGAAGAAAGTGCCTCGCTGCACTTTCCGGCAGTTTCGGTTAGAACGAGTACCGAGCGTCCCGAAGCTCTTGACAGTGGAGTGTTCGTAATTGGCTCCATAACTTCCGACGCTGTAATACAAGCCGTCAACATGGCGGTCGAAATGCAAAAGTCGGGCTTTATCCCTTCACCGGTTGATGCTTATGTTGACGAAAACGTATCTGACAAAGTAGTTCGCCTGATTCAATCCTACACAGGCATAGTAAATCGCATGATCTGGCGCAAATAAAAATCATGAAGCTCCTCATTGTCACACCACATTTTTATCCCGAGAATTTCAAAGTCAACGACATGGCATTTGAACTTCAAAAGAGGGGCCATGATGTAAGTGTAATGACAGCAATTCCCGATTATCCCGAAGGACGCTTTTACAAAGGTTACGGAATATTCAAAAAGCGCAGAGAATCAATAAATGGAGTGAAAGTCCATAGGTCGCTAATTATTCCCCGCCATTCAGGCAGTTCTTTTTGGCTTGCTATGAACTATCTTTCCTACACATTCTTCGCATCCTTAAAGAGCCTTTGGTTTGGTATCGCTAAAAAGTATGATGCAATAATAGTTCATGAGCCATCACCAATTCTCGTTGGGATTCCGGCGGTAATAATAAAAAAGTTACAGAAAATACCTGTCCATTTTTGGGTGCTCGACCTTTGGCCCGAAAGTCTTACAGCTGCCGGAGGCATAACAAACAAAAATATCATATATCCGTTTGAAAAGCTCACCAAATGGATATACGATAATTGTACGACCCTCATGATAGGATCTAAAGGATATGAGAAATCAATCTGTAATAAAGGTGACTTTAAGGACAAAATCGAATTTTTTCCAAATTGGGTAGAAGATTCATTGGAGTCGCAAAAGATGATTGATGTTCCAAAACTCCCTAAAGGATTCAACGTAGTTATCGCCGGTAACATGGGTGACGCTCAGGATTTGCCACATATAATGGAAACTGCTCGAATGCTTAAAGGGAGTAACATAATATTCAATTTCATAGGTGATGGCCGAAAACGAGAATATGTCGAAAATTATGCACGCGAAAATGGCCTTATGAATAACATATTCTGCCTCGGCAGATATCCCCTTGAAGCCATGCCTGCATTTTTTGCCCAAGCCGACATACTATTCATGGCGTTGAAGGACACTCCTATATTCGCATTGACAGTCCCATCACGATTACAAGCTTATATGTCCTCGGGAAAGCCTGTCGTAGCGATGATAAATGGGGAAGGAGCCGATACTATTCGAGAAGCCGATTGCGGCTGGAGTGTATCGGCAGGAGATTCAGAGCAACTTGCCACTCTTCTCAAGCATCTTTCAACATTGAACAAGGATGAACTAACGCAGAAGGGAGCTAACGGCAAAGAATACAGTCGAAAATACTATGACTTCACAAAGTGCATCAATCATCTCGAAAAAATAATCGGAAGTGGATTATGAAATCGCTTCTTATTACCGGCATACACGGGTTTGTAGGCACAAATCTTGTCAATGCACTAAAAGATCATTACGACATTTACGGCCTTGACATCATAAGCCCAGAGCAGGACGGTGTCATAAGGACATTCTCTTGGGACGACCTTGAAAATAACAGAATTCCCCGGGTCGATGCCATAATCCATCTCGCAGGCAAGGCCCATGACACAAAGAACAAGTCGGCGGCCGATGTGTATTTCAAAGTTAACACCGACCTCACTAAAAAAGTATTCGACTACTTCACGAATCATAAATCCATAGAAAGGTTCATTTTCTTCAGCTCGGTAAAGGCGGCCGTTGACAAGGTTCCCGGCGAGATACTAACCGAGGATGTGACGCCATGTCCCGTCGGGCCTTATGGAGAGAGCAAGGTGCGCGCCGAGGAATACATCCTTGAACAACTGAACGACAAACCTGCAGCCTACAACGGACGAGATGTGATAATCATGCGTCCCTGCATGATTCACGGACCGGGCAACAAGGGCAACCTCAATCTGCTCTACGGTGTAATCAGCAAGGGAATTCCCTGGCCTCTGGGGGCATTCGATAACCGACGGACATTCACATCCATCGACAATCTAACATTCGTAATCGGCCGCATCCTCTCTTCACACGTGGAAAGCGGCATATACAACATGGCCGATGACGAGGCCCTATCCACCAACGAACTCATCAGGGTAATGTGCAAAGCCATGGGCAAAAAAGCCCGCATAATAAAACTCCCGCGCGGAATAATCAATGCATCGGCACGAATTGGCGATGTGCTGCATCTGCCTCTGAACACATTCCGACTTGACAAGCTGACCGAAAGCTATGTCGTGTCAAACAACAAGATAAAGAAGGTCTTAGGCATTGACCGAATGCCGGTGAGAGCCAATGACGGCCTTACTCATACGATTAAGAGCTTCCTTTTAAAATAGCACCCACCGATCTACAATGATTTATCTGATAATCTCCGTCATACTCATGGCGGCCGAACTGGCATACTTCAAACTCGCCGACCGATTCAATATAATAGACAAGCCGAATCTTAGGTCGTCACACACCACAATAACACTTAGAGGAGGAGGCATAGTCTTCTATTTCGGTGCTATGGCCTACTTCATTGTGTCGCACGGCGCCTATCCGTGGTTCATGCTGGGACTGACGATGATTGCCGCTGTAAGCTTCGTCGACGACCTGCATTCGATGCCAAACCGCATCAGGCTGATGGTTCAGTTCATAGCCATGCTCCTGATGTTTCACCAACTCGGATTCCTCACACTTGAATCCTGGTGGATTTCAATTGCGGCATTGATTGTGTGCACAGGAATAATAAACGCCTCCAACTTCATGGACGGCATAAACGGAATAACGGGAGCCTATTCGATTGCCATATTGATTCCACTGGCAATCGTGAACAGCCGCATTGGATTCATCGACCGGTCAATGATTTATATAATCGGCATTAGCGTGCTCGTATTCTGCATATTCAATTTCCGAAAAAGGGCACGATGCTTCGCTGGCGACGTGGGTTCGGTGTCGATAGCCTTCATTCTGCTGTTCATGCTGGGTGCGCTGATAATGGCTACCGGGCAGGTTTGGTATCTCATTTTCTTTGCCGTATACGGAGTCGACTCCGTCCTGACCATAATCCACCGACTGATGCTGCATGATAACATATTCAAGCCGCACCGCAAACACGCCTATCAGATTATGGCCAATGAGCTTGGCATGCCCCATACTTTGGTGTCCACAATATACTTCGCATTGCAGACCACGATATCACTTGGGGCTCTCTATCTCCATATCAACGAATGGGTATACTTCATTTCGGTGATCGCAGTCCTGTCGACCGGATACACAGTTTTCCAACGGAAATATTTCCATCTGCACCTCGAATATCTGAAATCTAAAAATAAATTATGATTATCGACGATAAGCTCCTGAATCAAGTTTCGCAACAGGCCCGCAAATCTGAGCGGCTGCGAATGAACTACAACCTTCATGAATCGCTCGATGCAAAGGCACAACGCCTTCTCAACGCACTCGAACCGGGGACTCTGCTACCGGTGCACCGTCACCGTCATACTGCCGAAACCTACATCCTGCTCAGGGGACTGATCAATGTCATGTTCTACGACTCCGAGGGCAATGAAACCGAACGGTTCACATTGAATCCATCGGAGGGCAACTACGGAGTGCACATTCCGTCTAGCCAATGGCACACTCTCGAGGTCATCGAGCCGTCGGTTATATTCGAGGTGAAGGACGGCCCCTACACTCCACTGTCACCCGACGACATAATGTCCATCAAGCGCTAGCAGAGAAAAATCAATCCGCTATTTTAAATAACACATTATAATACATGATACAATCTCTTTTGTTACGACATTAGAGTGTAATGAATTCATTCATTGAGGCACAAGATGAAAAATCATATACTGACTTTTCGTCTTGTGCCATTTTTTATTTATCTTTGCATTCCGTTATGATATACGGTTTTGACAACGACAAATATCTGAAAATTCAGTCCGAACACATCAAAGAGCGTATCGCCAAGTTCGGAAACAAGCTCTATCTCGAGCTTGGAGGTAAACTATTCGACGACCATCACGCAAGTCGTGTACTCCCCGGATTTCAACCCGACATCAAGTTGCGAATGCTGAGCCAGCTGCGCGACCATGCCGAGATTGTAATCGTTATCAGCGCACTCGACATCGAAAAAAACAAAGTGCGTCAGGATCTGGGAATTACCTACGACATGGATGTGCTTCGCCTCCGAAATGAATTTCAGCAACGAGGATTCATGGTAAGTTCAGTGGTAATAACCCATTACAACGGCCAGATAAGCGCTGACTCGTTCCGCAGCCGACTGGAACGCATGGGCATCACCACCTATTATCACTACACAATCGAGGGTTATCCCAACAATGTGGGTCTTATTGCCTCCGACGAGGGATTCGGAAACAATGACTACATCGTCACCACCCGTCCGTTGGTAATTGTAACGGCACCCGGACCCGGCAGCGGAAAGATGGCAGTATGCCTTAGCCAGCTTTACAACGAGCACAAGCGCGGCATTGAAGCCGGATATGCGAAATTTGAAACATTCCCCGTGTGGAATCTTCCCCTGAAGCATCCGGTCAACATAGCCTACGAAGCTGCTACGGCCGACCTAAACGATGTAAACATGATCGACCCCTTCCATCTCGAAGCCTATGGGAAGACTGCCATAAACTACAACCGTGACATAGAGATATTCCCCGTGTTAAACACCTTGTTTGAAGGCATATATGGCGAAAATCCCTATAAATCGCCCACCGACATGGGTGTAAACATGGTCGGCTTCTGCATCAGCGACGACGAAGTGTGCTGCGACGCATCCAAGAACGAAATCATACGCCGATACTACACCGCCCTAAACCGACTGGCGTTAGGTGACGGCAGCGACAGCGAACTCAATAAAATCGCATTGCTCTTCAAGCAGGCAAAGATCGATGTGTCCTACCGCCGTCCTGTAAAGGCAGCCAAGGACCGCGCCGCACTAAGCGGCAAGCCATGCTCGGCAATCGAGCTTGCCGACGGCACCATCATCACAGCCGAGTCGGGTGAACTTCTCGGACCGAGCGCCGCATTGATTTTGAACACGATAAAGCATCTTGCCGGAATCGACCACTCGATAAAGCTGATTCCGCAGCAGATGATAGAACCGATACAGCACACCAAGCTCAACTATCTGCGCAGCCGTAATCCGCGACTCCACACCGATGAAGTATTGGTGGCCCTGTCGGTACTCAGCACACATGACGAAAACTGTCGCCGTGCGCTTGAAAAACTTCCCGAACTAAACGGATGCCAGGTTCACTGCACCGTAATGCTCGGCGAAGTCGACCACAAGATATTCAAGAAACTCGGCGTAGGTCTAACCTGCGAACCTGTATTCAAATAGATAATCAACCATAACAAAACGCATATTCCGTTCGCCGGTGAACGGAATATGCGTATTAATATAACCATGAATCTAACGAAATTCATCACCCCGGCCCTATTCATCACATTTGCCGGAAACATTGCAATGGCACAGATCATGCCCTGGGAAAACCGCAGGGAAAACGATGACAACCCATTCACACAGAGTGCAAAACAAGAAGTACGTAAAGGACATCTGCTACTTGAGGATGTCGTCAACGGCAACCTCGTGCCAACACGTGGCAGCGGAGCAATAGACTGGATGAAGGACGGAGAGCGCTACAGCCGTCTTGAGCCCAATGAAGCTACCGGCGGAATGGATGTCGTTGCCTATCGTGCCAAGGACAACCGTCGTGAAGTCATAATACCGTCGTCGATGTTCATCGACAAGTCGACAGGAAGCCACGTTCCCATAAGAAGCATAGTCTGGAGCAACGACAATGACAAAGTGCTTGTCTATACCAACACCCGGCGTGTATGGCGTTACGACACCCGCGGCGACTATTGGGTGCTCGATCTCAACGACGGCACATTCCGTCAATTGGGCAAGGGCCTTCCCGAATCGTCGCTGATGTTCGCCAAATTCTCTCCCGACGGAAACAATGTGGCCTATGTGTCGCAAAACAACATATATGTCGAAAATCTCCCTACCGGCAACATCAAGCGCATAACCGACGACGGCAGCGACACGATAGTCAACGGAACGTTTGACTGGGTGTATGAAGAAGAGTTCGGCTGCCGTGACGGATTCCGCTGGAGCCCCGACAGCAAATACATCGCTTATTGGCAAAGCGACACCGAAGGAACCGGAACTTTCGACATCATCAACAATGTCGACTCAATCTACCCCACAATAATGCACTTCCCCTACCCCAAGGCCGGAAGCACCAACTCGGCCGTAAAGGTGGGTTACGTTTCAGCCACGGGAGGCCCCACATCATGGATTGAACTTCCCGGCGACCCTCGCAACAACTACATCCCGCGCATGGAGTTCATCCCCGAAAGCAATGAGCTGTTCATTCAGCAGATGAACCGCCAGCAGAACACCAACAATGTGTGGATTGCGTCGCTTGATGATAACGCCCCAAGAAAAATATTCACCGACACCGATGCCGCATGGCTCGACACCAACGACAACATCCTGTGGCTCAACGACAACAACTGGTTCACATGGGAAAGCGAGCGTGACGGTTGGCGTCATCTCTATCGCATAAGCCGCGACGGAAATCAGATAGTGCCCATAACCAAAGGCGACTTCGACTACATATCGCCCGTAGGAACCGATCTTAAAAAGGGACTCGTCTACTTCATCACGTCGCCCGACAACTACACCCAACGCTACCTCTACAGCGCCGAGCTGTTTGGCGACGGCACCGTGAAGCGACTCAGCCCCGCCAATCAGGAGGGACAACACCGCTACAACATGTCACCGACCGGAAAATGGGCGGTACACACATTCAGCAACGCTGCCACACCGTCGATAATCGACATGGTGTCATTCCCGAAACATCAGTCGGTCAGAACCATCGAGGACAACGCCGACGCTCGTGAACGCTATAAGGCTTTGGGACTAAATCCCAAAGAATTTGTCAAAGTAAAGTCGGGAGATCTCACGCTTGACGCATGGATGATAAAGCCCGTTGATTTTGATTCAACCAAGAAATATCCCGTAATTGTGGAAGTTTACGGCGAACCGGCAAGCTCCACCGTGCAGGATGTGTGGGGAGGAGGCGACCTGTGGAATCAATACATAGCCAATCTCGGCTATATCGTTGTAAGCATCGATAACCGAGGAGCCAATGTGCCGCGTGGCCGCGAGTGGCGCAAGTGCATCTACGGTGAAGTGGGCACATTTGCGTCGGAGGATCAGGCCCGCGGAGTGCAGGACCTTGCCCGTCAATATTCATTCATCGACTCGACGCGAGTAGGCATAACCGGATGGAGCGGAGGCGGCAGCCAGACACTAAACTCCATGTTCCGTTACCCCGACATATTCCACACAGGAATAGCGATAGCCTTTGTCGCCGACCAGCGCACCTACGACACCATCTATCAGGAACGCTACATGAACACCCCGCAGGACAACCCCGAGGGATATGTGAAAGGCTCTCCCATAAGCCATGTCGAGGGACTTAAAGGCAATCTGCTGCTGATACACGGCACAGGCGACGACAATGTTCACTACCAGAACTGCGAACTGCTTGTCAATGAGCTCATACGCCACGGCAAGATTTTCAGTCAGGTAAGCTATCCCATGCGCAGCCACGGCATCTACGAGCGACCGGGCACCACACTGCACCTTCGCAAGACTATGGCAAAATATTGGCTCGACAATCTCCCGGCAGGACCCCGATAAGGGACCTGCCCGAATACATGTCCTGCTACAGCGTAACAGCCCTACAACTTATACATCAGCATTAGGTGACACCCCAGTTGCTTGCTCTCTATACGAGGGTAAGATGTTATTGTCTGCCCTTCTCTAATCGTCAATCCATCGTAATTAGTACGGCGTATATACATGTCAAAACCGCCGGTCAGGTATAGCCGCTTCCACAGTCGATAATTGACTGCGACTTCAAAATGATCGAACGATGAATTTGAATGGTCGCCTTGCACATTCACAGGAGCACCTTCAGGAGTAAGCGACCAGTCAAAATATTGGTCATATCCTTTCCACGTATATAGTTTGTAGAATTGATTGGCAACTCTCACCGACACCTTATCGTTTGCAAGCGTCCAATTCACACCGGCCTTGATGGAAAATCCCGAACCCCAGTTGTAATTGCGGTGATAGTCACGATAAAAATCGGTAAGTATTCCACCGAGAACAATACCATTGAGATGAATATATCCATCCAAAGCCATCGAACTGATTGGAATATACTTAGCCATTATGCCGCCTCCTATCGTTGCCGGAGAACCGAGTTTATACGGCACGGCGCAAGGAAAAAGTTTTGAAGCATCTTTTCTGTCGGGGCGTATCGTGTCGGAATCGAAAAAATCAAAATGTTGGTACAATCCGGCATTGACCCTAAGCCTTTTATAGTCACACAACTCTTTTGATATGAGTCGGCCCACAATCTCCACGCGGCTAAGCCAAGGCTGCGATTTCATTCCCTGTACCTCAACAAGAAATGAGAAGTAGTCATAGGGCGCTTTGGTCGCTTCGGCATATCGGTCACCATACTCTATATTTATTTCGGCGGCGGCACCGATTCTCGACCCATTGTCATTGTCCCACAATGAAATCATTCGCCCTCCAAGCGACAATTCAATGCCTATTGGCGGTATGCCATAACGGCGCCCTGATGTCGGCCTATGTCGCCAGGCTTCTCCCGTGATTATTCGATTAAATCCCCTCATCGGGTTGACAAGAAATGCCGCGAACTCCCTTCCAAAGCGTTCCCCTCCGCTACTTCGGTCATCGAGTATCAAATCCGATGTTCTATAAAGCACTTCACCCAAAGCGGCTCCTCCGACCGGAGTAGCTATGATATCGTTGGTCGAGGGATATTCACACTCCATAAACATTTCCCACATAGCACTGCCTCCAATAGCAAAGAGTTCCGATTGCCAGAAATTGAATCCGTTGGAACGCCCTGCATTGAAGAATATAGAACCATTATAGGGATGATCAAACATGTTGGTGTGAAGATGGTCGTTGTCCCATTCAAACCCATGCCTGAAGTTTTCCTTTATTGAATTCCACGAAATATAAGCATAATGTCCTTTAAGAACATATCGGTCAAAGGCCCAAAGGCCGATATTGAACCCGAATGTTTCAGCCCCTGCCCGCCAGAACAATCTCTTCTCATGCAGCGCGACATCGGCACTGTCAGGAACAACTACATCACTTACAAGCGTACGGCCAACAAAACTCAATGAATGTAATGAATCCTTATCGAAACAAGCAACAGATACAGTGTCATTCAGCGATTGTAATGACTCCGCATTTGCCACTGCTGCGACAAAAATTATTATACTTGATAACAGCAATCTTATCATATTCATTAGTATTACCTTGCCGGCAAAATACCGACAGCAAGAAAGGTCGGATATGAAATACATCCATTTAACAAAATTATATATTTTATTTTAATAATCATGGGGGGGGGGTAAAAATTCGTAATCATTTCACGTTTTTATGATATATTAATACTTTGATTTAGACCTCGTTTCCCAATATTCGATTACTCCGTAGAACGGGATTTTAAAATTTTGCTGGATAAGATGTGCTTCGCGACATTATGGGGTGAAATCAGGGATTTCGGCGCATTATATTTGCTGAAAAAAAGTAATTATGGAAAATACAGCAACTAACTCACCGAGCCACCGAGGCAAAAGTCTGAAATTTGATCAGGAATGGAAGAACGCAGTCGACCGTCTGCCCAAACACTACCGCGACGAAATATGCTCCGCAATCGAAGCCTATCAGCGCGATTTGACGGTAATCGAAGTTACACCCGGCGTGCCACGAGCCATATTCATGCTCATCATGCCCACAATCCGCCGCCGCTATCGCGCACGTGAATTGCGTCGCCTTGCACGCGCCCGCAAAGCAGCAGCAAAATCCACGCCATCAAACCGCTGTGCATCCCGACAAAACAACGTAACGAAGTCTAAATCAACACAACAAGCCCCAAACCGACAGCCAAAGCCCCAACAATCCCAAGCCACTCCAGCAGTCAAGCAACAAGCCAAGACCGCAGTCAAGCAACAAGCCCCGCAGCCAAGGTCAGCACCTTGCGAGCAGCCTAAAACAGCAACATCCCCCTCCACGACAACAACCGGAAGCAGTCCCGGCAAAAGCACACTCGAGAAACTACTGCGTCACAAGCGCTCCCGTCACAACCGCAAGAAACACCGTCGCCATCAATAATGGCAACCACCCATAACGGCACAACCTATAATCCGGAAGCATCCTTTCATCCGTTCTATGCAACGATGTCATAGGGGACAATGCTACAATTTCCAACAAAAAGTAAAATTTATTTGCCTAAATGTAAAGTTTTATTTACTTTTGTATCGTTGAATAAATAACCTAATAACCCCGGATTATGAAAAATATTCTTTTCCCCAAAGGATTCCGCACAATCGGATGGCTGCTCTTTATCCCTGCAACCATAATGGGCATACTCATCTATATGAATCTATGCTCTTTATCAGGAATCGCGGAAACAGTGGTCAACGATGCAGTAATAATAGGCATTGCACTTGGTGCCGTGTTCATTGTGTGCTCAAAGGAGTCCAACGAGGATGAAATGACACGCTCCATCAGGTTGGCCGCACTACTTAATTCACTATACATTTATGTGATTCTGCTCATCACAAGCACATTGCTTATAAACGGAATAGCATTCATGGAATTTGCGATCATTAATCTCGTTTTGCTCCCGATGATTTATGTCCTTATTTTTAGGCTTGAAATGTACCGCTACAACAAAATATGCGACGATGAAGAACAGGATTAAAGTCGAGCGGGCAGAAAAGGACATCACTCAGCAACAGTTGGCCGAGGCCGTGGGAGTAAGCCGACAGACGATTGTTGCCATTGAGAAAAACCGGTTTCTCCCCTCAACCCCTCTCGCACTCAAAATAGCACGGTACTTCTCCAAGCCCGTCGAATCGATATTTATTCTCGAAGACAACGATTAAACACCTAAATAACCGCAACGATGAAAAGCAAAGTACATTTTTCAACCTACTGCACCATAATAACAATAGCAGTACTCGTGCTATTTGTTGTAGGAATAGTAGCAACCCGCAATGAATCGTCAAAGTGCCTGATTTTCTCCATAATCACTGCATTGGCCACCCTCGCGGGCCTATACTATTGTCCGGTAAGCGTCACTGCCGACTCCAAGTCGGTCAAGATTCATCGGCTCTTGTCGGGCGACAAGACATTTAATTATTCCGACATTGAATCAGTCGACACCTTCTATCCCTCGCCCGGAGCATTAAGGTTGTGCGGAAGCGAAGGTTTCTTTGGCTATTGGGGATATTTCAGCGACATCATCATCGGCCAATATTTCGGTTACTATGCCGACCGCAGCCAAAGTTTCTGCATAAAGCTGAAAAACAATAGGCAATATGTCATAAGCTGCGACAACCATATAGAAATGGTGAAATTCATCATGAATAATCTGAAGTAGCCGTCGGCACGGCATAACCGCGATTACGGATACAGGGACATCGACACCTGTATCCGTAATCATTAGATGATTCTCATAATCCCAACTACAGTAAGGCGTCAAAGCGACTTCAGTATTATTGAATTGGCTCGGTCCACAACCGCCGTGTCGAGCGATGCAAGATATATGCGAGTAGTGGTTTCACTGTCATGTCCCATCCCCTCACTTATCACGCTTATCGGTATTCCCTTGGATTTTGCAGCCGAAGCCCAGCTGTGTCGAGCCACATATAATGTCAACGGAATGTCGGCATTTATCATCTGGGCTATCTTCTTTAGGCTGCGGTTTATGTTATAACTCATGTTACGGTAGGCACAACGCTCATTAATTCCCCTATTGCGAATTATAGGCAACAGATATCCGGCTCTCGACTCAGGGTATTTGTCAATTACAACCTGCATCTCCTTAGTCCACTCTATAGTCAAGCGCTGCCCCGTCTTGCGACGGCGATAAAGCACATGACCGTTCTTCAAGTCGCTCTTCCGCAAAAACGCCATGTCGATAAAACTCATTCCGCGCAGATAGAAACTCATCAAAAACATGTCGCGCGCATAGTCAAGGGCCGGACACAACGACAGGTCAAGCGCCTTGATTTTCTTTATCACCGCAAGCGGAAGAGCTCGCTTAACGGTCTTGTCGATTCCGGTGTAAACGTGACGAAACGGAAACGATTGCTCAATAAGATTCTTCTCGACTGCACGATTATAAACGGCACGCAATATTCTCATGTAAAACGATATTGTGTTTGGTGTAACGCCACGGCTATGCAGATATGATTCATAGTACTCGACTATCTCCGATGTTATGCCGTAAAGCATAATCTCATTTCCCTGAAAATAATGTCCTTTAGTTTTAAAGATATCGATGAACTTAGTGAAACTGTTCAGCGCCGACACATAGGTTTCGGCCGTTCTTATCTTTCCGTTCTGTTTAAGCTTTAGGATTATCTCACCCATGAAATTGAGCAGCGAACACTCCTGTTCATATCGCTGAAACTCATTCACGATATCGGACACACTGAACATCAACCCTTTCGTTTCAAATCGTTTTACAATCTTGGATAATTGCTCGATGTCACGGTTGATATTCTCTCTGATTGAAATGATTATCGGATATCGCTCCGACCTAATAGTTGTCACAACTGTTGAACTACGATCGCTCCATTCCGATGGGTATATGCGATAATCGGTTGGCAGACGACGCACCTTGCGGTCATGAATAATCTGATAGTAAACAGCTCCCACATTGCCATCGACTGTCGATGACCTGAATTTTACCTTTACTGATGCCATAGTTAATGCTTTATGTATTTTAAAATGGTTGAGTTACACACACATAAAGCAGATTCCGACAATTCATTGAATTGCAGAATTATAAGCACTTACAACATGAATGTTTCAGTCAATAAACCAGCAGACATTCGGTAGAGGTTTAAATATTGTCACAAAAATAAATGTTTTATTTCAATCCGGCAAAAAATAGATATGATTTTATCGAAATCATATCTTACAACTCACTCGATGAGTCTATGAACACAAAACGCAAGAACGAAGCCGATAACACAACAACGGCAATGGCGGCCACAACCATGTTTAAAGTCGTCCATGAGAATATCACGCCCATCATCCAAGCTCCGAGCATAAGTCCGCTTACATAGTTTACAAATCGGTCCCACGTGCCTGAGCATTGCTTCACGGGCAGATGCTTTAAGACAACCAATGCTATCCACACAATCCATGCAATCAACACAGCCGTCGCCGTACCTATCACCGCCACTGTAGCGAAGTCGACTTTGTTAAAATCAATCATGGGCGAAAACGAGAGCATCGTCATGATGTACAACATGCAGTATGTCGAAATGCGGGCATCGAGAATCGACATCCATAGCGTCGACTTCCCCAACATATCAAATGAATATAACTTTCGTTCCATAGCATCGGTAAATTACTTTTTCACAAAAGTAGGCATTTAAATCGTAATCACAAATATATGCAATTGGAAATTGTCACTCCTCAAGACGACGCCTCTGGAAAAAGTAGCGGGTGACCAACAGGAACAGCACGGCTCCGGTGCCCTGCATAGCGGCTGCGACCCAGAAAGCAGCTTCATAGCTGATATATTCGGCCATGAATCCGCCCACAAGGATGCCTATGCCCATTCCGAGATCCCAGGATATCAGGATGGATGAATTGGCAGTGCCGCGCTGATCGTGCCGTGCCACTTTTATGAACATATTAAGAAAGGCGGGATACATCTGTCCGTTGCCAAGTCCTACAAGCAACGCCGACAGATAGTAGCTCCATTCACCGAGCGACAGTGCGAAGAGAGTGAATCCTGCAAGCGAGCACAACACTCCGCGGGCACAGTTCTGCGTCAGCTTCCCGGCACGTAACGCTTTTGAGCCGAAGAGTCGCGACACAAACAGTCCGCCCGACAATATCATGAAGAATATGCCCGTTCCGTCGGTTATGCCAAGCTCCTCCTGACCGTATATGGCCACGTAGTTGCTCATTATGCCCCAGCACAACCCAAACAATGATATGTTTACAGCCATCAGCCATGCACGCCCCAGAAAAAAGTGGTCGAGGCTCAACTTGGGCTTGTTGAGCACTATCTCACGCTGTGGAATCTTTACCGACGATGCGCTGCAGAATCCCGCCAACGCCAATGCCAATGCAATCCAGAATAGAAGCGAGAAATTTCCGGTAGCCGAATATATGTATATTCCTATCGACGGAGCCACGGCCATGGCGAGATTGTTGCTCAACCCGTAGAAGCCTATGCCTTCATTGCGCCTCGACGACGGAAGCACATCTATGGCCACGGTGCTGTTGGCCACGGTGGCCGCACCGAAGGGGATGCCGTGCATTGTACGCACTATGGCAAACATCAACAACGTGCCGGCCCCAATGTATCCCGCAAAACAGATAAAGAACGCAAAGAAGCACAGCATCAGCACTTTCTTGCGATTGAAGCTGTCAACAATGAATCCGCTGAAAGGCCTGATGAGAAGCGTTGCCACGACATAACCCGACAGCACAAGCCCTATCATGTCCTTGTCGGCCTTGAACTGCGCATCAAGATATATGGGCAGCAGCGGAGTAAGGATATAGAAGGCAAAAAAGAGCAGGAAATTGCTGGTCATCACCTTCAGGTAATTGGAATTCCAAAGTCGTTCCGACTTCAGTGTGTCGGATGTGGTTGATTCGCAAGCACTCATAGGTCACAGAATGATAACCGACAACAATCATGTCGGCACAATATTGTATTAAAAATGAGGCCACCGACAATACAGTCGGCAGCCTCGTATAGAAAAGTTGAGATTGTCTATTTTACTTCAGAGCAGCCTTAACAGCATCGTTAGGCACCATCTCTTCCTTGAATACATAAGCGCCGGTCTTAGGTGACTTCTCCATCTTTATAACCTTGCTGTATGTACGTCCTTCACCTTTTTGCAGTGATGCTACGGTTTTCTTTGCCATATCTTAGAGGGGGTTATTATTTGATTTCTTTGTGAACGGTTACTCGCTTGAGAATGGGGTTGTATTTCTTCAACTCCAGGCGGTCGGGGGTATTCTTTCTGTTCTTGGTGGTAATGTAACGAGAAGTGCCGGGCATACCGCTTGCCTTGTGCTCGGTGCATTCAAGAATCACCTGTACTCTATTACCTTTAGCTTTCTTTGCCATAATACCTTAGAATTCTAAAAATTTAATGTCCTTACCAGTTAAATAACCCTTCTCGGCAGCTTGCATCATAGCAGCGTTAAGACCGAGCTTGTTGATAGTGCGAAGACCGGCAGCTGAAATAGTAAGACGAATCCACGCCTGCTGTTCAACCCAGAAGAATTTCTTCTCGAAAAGGTTGACATTGAACGCGCGCTTGGTGCGACGCTTGGAGTGCGACACATTATTGCCCACCATTGCTTTCTTGCCTGTGATTTGACAAATCTTTGACATGGCTGTTTTTATCTTTTGAGTTCGTTATTTAATTAACTTTGGTTATATGGCCGCCATCTCAGTTCTCATATCATTGCTAAGTGCATCATTCTCAACAACTTTACAGGATGAGCCATAAAACAGGTGCAAAGTAACTAAATTTTTCCCACCTATGCAAGTTTTGCCCGCTTTTTTATTGATAATTTATTATCGGGCATGTCGTTTGAAGTATCCTCGCAACACTTCGGCGCTCTCCTCGGCGGGTGTGTGGACGGCCATTATGGACGGTCGGTCGGAAACCTCCATGAAATTCTGGAAGTTACACCTCAACGACTCAGCCGAGTCGGCTTCAAAGTATCGGAATCCGTAGGCCTCGGCCATCTGTCGCAAAGGGAAATGCCGCTTCACCACAAAGTACTCCTCAAGCTCGGGCTGATTGGATGTCGACGAGATGAAGCGGAATATTCCTCCGCCACCGTTGCACATTACAATCATCTTGAATCGCGGCGGTATGCAATCGACCGTCAGTGCGCCTATGTCATACTGAGCGCTCATATCACCGGTAATCAGCACCGTAACGCCGTCGTAAACTGTTGACGCACCTATCGCAGTCGATGTGCATCCGTCAATTCCGCTTACACCCCGGTTGCAGTCGCTGCGGCGAATGTCACGCGACGAAAACAGTTGAGCGTAACGTATCGAGGTGCCGTTGGAAAGCTGTAGGTTGCAGTCATGGGGCAACATCGACATTATTGCAGACATGGCCGACATGTCGCTCCAAGGAATGGATGATACATACTTGTCGTGGAGAAGTCGCGCCTCCCGGGCCACCTCATGCCATCGCGCCGAGTAATCGCTGTCATCAACGCTTTCACACATTGCATCGGCAATCTGCGCGAAAAACGAGCCCGCCTCCATGTCGATACGCAATGTGAGCGACTGAAAGCAGTCGATAGTATTGTCGGTCATGCCCACATGCCAGTGCTCGCCCACCCTGTAATTGCGAAGATACTGCTTGACGAAACGTGACACCAGCGCGCCGCCGAAAGTTATCACCACATCGGGAGTGAGGCTGCGCTTGCCCTCGTCATCGAGGATGCTCAGGGTCGAGTCGATCGAGTCGATGAACAGTCGGTTGTGTATATTGGCGATGCTTTCGCATAGCACCGTTACATTGGGCATCATGGCAAGCCGACCGAGCGACTCGTTGAGAAGAGCGTCGGGCTTGTGGAAACCGCCTATGACAAGAACCTTATTGGGCGAAGACAATCGCTCGACAAGGTGCGTCAGCTCACTGTCGGTCAATATGCGTCCGAGTGCCACATGCCCTATGAACCGTTCGGTCCAGTACGTAGCCTCAGCAGGTTTTCTCACGTTAAGAGGCTCGTCAAGCTGCAGATTTATGTGCACGGGAGCGCGACGTCCACTCAATGCACACAACATTGCGTCGTTAACCACCCTGTTGACATACCATCGCGAAGTGTCATTGTCACACCGTGACGGGATGTTGTAGCTGCGCTTCACATAGTGTGACAACGCTTCATACTGGCGAAGAGTCTGGCTGTCATCCTGGTCGATCCACTCCATTGGTCTGTCGGCCGACACTACGACAAGCGGAAGCTTGCGATAGTAGGCCTCGGCTATGGCGGGCGCATAATTCAGGACGGCAGTGCCCGAAGTACACACAAGCGCTACGGCACCGTCGACAATCGAAGCCTTGCCGAGTGCGATGAACGCGGCACTGCGCTCGTCGATTACAACCGTCTTCTCAATCGCGTCACATTGCGCCAATGCTACAACGAGCGGAGCGTTACGCGAACCCGGCGATATGACAACATGCCTCACACCGTGCTTGACAAGCAACGACACAAGTATCAAACAAGAATCCTTATCGGTAGTTTTCATAACGTGTGACAATATTTTTTAAGCCATGCAAAGGTAGTCATTTTTTGGATTTGCACCTCGTTCATCAACCTCACTACTGACAAAATCGTTATATTTGCAGTGAAAACATAAAATTCAAGTGACAATGAACAACGGATATATAAGAGTGGCATCAATAGCACCAAGAGTAAATGTGGCCGATGTGGACTACAACGTTGAGCAAATCATCGACATGGCACGTAAAGCCGCCGATGAGGGCGCGTCCATAATCCTGTTTCCCGAACTGTCGATAACCGGCTATACTTGCGCCGACCTGTTTCATCAAAGTCCGCTGCTTAATGCCGCCATTAACGGCTTGTCACGGATTGCCAAGGCATCGACAGGCATCGATGCACTCATTGTAGCAGGCGCACCGTTACGTGTCGAAGGACAGCTCTACAACTGTGCCGTGGCCGTCAGCGGAGGAACGATAAGAGCCATTGTGCCGAAGACATATATTCCCAACTACAACGAGTTTTATGAAAAGCGTTGGTTTGCATCGCCCGATGCTGTCAACTGCCCCATAGAAACCACGCTTCCCGTCCAGGAGGCACCGATTCCGTTCGGCACCGACATCGTGTTGAGCGTCGACGATGCTCTTGTGGGCATCGAGATATGCGAGGACCTGTGGACTCCGATTCCGCCGTCAACACATGCGGCACTAAGCGGAGCGCAGATACTGCTCAACCTCTCGGCATCCAACGACCTCATCGGAAAATATGACTATCTGCTCAGCCTTATAAAACAGCAGTCGGCACGCAACATCGCCGCCTACGTATATTCGGGAGCGGGATTCGGAGAGTCGTCGACCGACCTCGTGTTTGACGGAAAGACCATAATCGCCGAAAACGGCACACTACTTCAGACCAACGCCCGATGGTCGACCGAGCCGTCATGTGTCATTGCCGACATCGACATCTACGCACTTAACCGCGACCGTCTTCACATAATGTCGTTTGGCGACACAGCCATGCGCGAACCCTCGCGCTACCGCATTGTCGACTCACTCATCGACCAGCGCATCAACACCGACCTGTTGCGCAGCATCGATCCCCACCCCTTCGTCCCCGACAGCGAACACATAGTCGACCGTCGCTGCGAGGAGATTATCAACATCCAGGTAGCAGGACTTGCCCGACGCCTTTCGGCCACACACACGAGCAAGCTTGTGATAGGAATTTCAGGCGGACTCGACTCCACTCTTGCCCTGCTTGTTGCCGTACACACATTCGACCGACTGAAACTCGACCGCAAGGGATTGGTGGCAGTGACAATGCCGGGCTACGGCACCACCGGACGAACCTACAACAACGCCATGACACTGATGAAGGCTCTCGGTGTCACAATACGTGAGATATCAATCGTTCCGGCTGTGGAGCAACACTTCAAGGACATAGGCCACGACCCGGCACAACACGATGTCACCTACGAAAATTCGCAGGCACGCGAACGCACCCAGCTGCTCATGGATATTGCCAACCAGGTTGGAGGAATGGTACTCGGCACGGGCGACCTTTCGGAACTTGCATTGGGATGGGCCACCTACAACGGCGACCACATGTCGATGTATGGAGTGAATGCAGGTGTGCCCAAGACGCTTGTTAAATACCTTGTGAGATGGTTTGCCATACGCACATCCGACAATGACGAGCGCACCGCCTTGAACGACATAATCGACACCCCCATAAGCCCCGAACTGATTCCCGCCGACAGCAAGGGCAACATCAAGCAGAAGACCGAGGACCTCGTAGGCCCCTATGAGTTGCACGATTTCTTCCTCTACTACACGTTACGTTACGGATTCTCGCCGCGCCGCATCTGTTTCATGGCTTGTCATGCATTTAACGGAGTGTACGATTGCGCGACAATCAAGCATTGGCTCAAGACCTTCTGCCGCCGATTCTTCAACCAGCAGTTCAAGCGCTCATGTCTGCCCGACGGGCCCAAGGTGGGAAGTGTGTGCCTCTCTCCCCGAGGCGACTGGCGAATGCCTTCCGATGCATCTTCGGCATTATGGCTTGCCGAGTGCGACGAGCTTTAACGTTCCCCGATTATTTTGGCCAGCAAGGAGTTTCCGATGCAATCTGCGGTATCGTCGAAGTATGATATTGCGGATTGTATCCTCTTGTGCGCTGTGAATCGTAATCCTTGAGCAGTATCATCGCATACTTTCCGAGAATCAATATCGCCACAATGTTGACAAGTGTCATCAGACCCATCGACAAATCGGCGAGAGCCCACACGAAGTCAAGCGGCGACACTGCGCCAATAAGCACCATTGCGCCCACACACAACCGATATATCACTATCAACGTGCGGCTCTTGTAGATGAAGTGCAGATTGGTTTCTCCATAATAGTAATTTGACACGATACTCGTGAAGGCGAAAAAGAATACGGCTATGGCTACAAATGTCGAGCCTATCTGCCCCACTTCGCTTTCAAGTGCCATCTGCGTCAGCTCGATGCCCGATGCTCCGTTCTCGAATATCCCGCTGCACAGGATTATGAATGCGGTGCAAGAACATATCAAAATAGTGTCGGTGAATACGGCAAACGATTGTATAAGCCCCTGCTTGACCGGATGGCTGACCGATGCCGTAGCGGCGACATTAGGAGCCGAGCCCTGTCCGGCCTCGTTGCTGAACAAGCCTCGCTTTATTCCCATCATCAACGCCATTCCCATTCCGCCGCCAAGTGCCGCACTGCCGGTAAACGCTTCGGTGAATATCATGTCGAGCACATGGGGAATCCTGTCGATATTCATCACGACGATAGCCAGGGCAAGCACAATATAAAGCAGTGCCATTATAGGGACGACAATCTGGCTGAACTTGGATATTCGCTGAATGCCTCCGCAAATAATGAGGAGCGTCATCACCGCTAAAATTATTCCCACGACAACCGGCGAAAAGCCGAACGACACCTTCAATGCAGCCGAAATAGTATTGGACTGAACCGAATTGTAGGCGATTCCGAAGGTAAACGTTATAAGCACAGCAAACAGGATTGCAAACCATCGCCGCCCTATTCCATTCTGTATATAGTAAGCCGGACCGCCCATAAACGAATCCTTGCCCTTTACCTTATACAATTGCGCCAATGTCGACTCTACAAAAGCCGAGGCCGAACCAAGCAACGCTATTATCCACATCCAGAATATCGACCCGGCTCCGCCTATGGCGATGGCGGTTGCCACGCCGGCAAGATTTCCGGTTCCCACACGGCTGGCAATCGAAACGGCAAACGCCTGAAACGAACTCACAGTGTGGTGCGTGTTGCCGTCGGCCGACGAATCATCGCTTTCACGCTTTCCCGACGAGCACAAGAGGCGAATCATCTCTCCAAACATCCTGAACTGTACGCCTCGGCTGCGCAATGTAAAATATATGCCTGTGAACAGCAGCAGAGCAATCAGTACATAGCTCCACAATATATTATTAAGCCAATCTATCATATTTCTTGGATAAAAGTGTGGTTAACAATCACCACGACATCAATCATTGTCGCGGGACAATCATTAGAAGCGAATCGGTCACCTCTTCACGTTCAAGCAGTTTCCTGCTCTTTTCGTCCTCGCTCTCCTTCTTGTCATCAGCTTTGTCGTTGTCCTTTTTCTTCAGCCGACGAAGGAACGAGAATATATTGTCGAAATCACGCTTGAACATGATGCCTACGCCTTGTGTTGTTAACGCTGATTTCACATAATAGTTCTGGTCGTTGTAGCGATTATAGGCTTTAAGGCGTATATTTCCCGATTTATTGAGCAGATATTCTATATCAAAGTCACCGATAAACGAGTTGTTGTTAAGTGCCTTGTCGCGATAGCCGAAGTTTCCGTTGAAGAGCAGTCGGTTGTTGAGCAGGTAACTCGACAGCGCAAGATCGACCTCCATATCGCTGAAATCGCCCTTGTCGCTTCGGAAGTTAGGAGCTATGCTCCAGTTGTCGCTAAGCTGACCGAGCATCGAGCTCAATTGCGACGATATTGTCGACGATGCCACCGATACCAGCTCATTACCCTTGGTCGTCGCACCCATATAGTCGGGGGTATAGAAGCGGTTCAGCGCCAACAGATATATTATCTGTCGGTTCATCATGTCCTCGGTGCTCACGATACTCCTCACCTTGCGATAGGTGTCCTGAGTCAATGTCGGGAATTCAAGGTCGAAGCTTATGTCGGGCTGCTGCATGTCGCCCGACACTTTCAGCAGCGCATGCACGGGAACATTTGTGCGGTTCAGATCCTTGTCCTGAAGGAACGACTCGTCAAGGTCGCTGAGGTTGGCGTTTACCGAATAGACCGCCTGAATGTCAAGAGTGGCCGCAAGCGGGTCGCCGTGAAACGCTATCGAGCTGCCCGGCTTTATCGTGAAATCCTTTATTATTATATCCTGAAGCGTGAAGTTATAGCTTCCCTGGGTGAGCGCGTATGAACCAAACATCTTCATCTCGTCGTTGGCCGATTCATACTCTATTCTGAGATTTCCGTTACCGCGTGCACGCATCCGGTCGCCGCCTATAGGGTCCATGACAAGTATCATCTCTCCGTCGGGGTTGGCGGCAACCTGAAGATTCATTCGGTACACAGTAGCCTGCTCCTCCTCATCGTTACGCTTCGACAACCTGTCCTTCAATCGCTTCACAGCCGCTATGCGCGGATCCTCGTCGGCATACTTTATGTCACCTTCAAGTTCGGCGCGGTCGCGGAACGTGAGGAATGTGTACTCGCCAGCCGCCTCCGTATCCGAGAGCACAAATGTAAACGTAGAGTTGGGGGCCGTCGATATGTTCACGTTTATGTCAATGAAGCCTGGGATTCCCTTTACAAATGCTCCTCCGTTACAGAAAATGCGGCCAAACCAATCGGGACTTATGCGCTCGGTGACATCAAAGCACAGGAAGTTACGCGCATCGGTAACCCTGAACTCAAAGCGAGGTTTCTTGAAACACTCATGTGTCACCCATCCGTTAAGCTGCGCCTTATTGCCGAATATGTCCTTCAACACGACATCATGGAAGTCGATTCGTCCGGGAGTAAGATGAATTGAATCGGTACATGAGTAATAGGTATTCACAAAGTCGAGCTTCAGCTTAAGATCCTCGGCATAGACCTCGCCCACCATGTCGATATACTTGAATGTACCGTACAGACGCGCCTTTCCTGAAGCGTAACCGCTTACATCGGATGTAAACGCTTCCATAAACGGGCGCATGAACCTCACATCTATCTTATCGGCCGAGAAGTGGAAGTCAAGCGAATCGTTCAGCGGGAATATTGCACCGTCGATATAAGAGCTCCGTCCGTTGGGCTGCTTTATCTCGGCCTTTATAGCCACACCGCGTGTGGCATTGTCCCACTCGCTCACTATGTCGGCATTGCCGAGCATGGCCTGATTGTAGCTGATGCGCTCAACGTGCAGTCCCGGAGTGCGCAGATGCGGCTCCTTGCTGAAAAGATTTGAGGCATAGAACTTACCTGTAGCAATGCCGCCAAACATGGCGTTTCCTATGTCAAGAGTTTCAAATATATAGTCAAGGTTGACATCGAGCAGCTGAAGACACACCTCGTCGTCATCGTTATCCGACGCTACGCCGTCGATTTTTATGTATTGCTTGTCACGGCTTACATCAAATCCGTTAACGGCGACATACTTGTCATGCACGTTGATCGATGACGGATGCACGCTCCATATCGTGTCGTTAAACACCATCTCGCTGGGATTTATGGCAATGTCGGTTACAAGTCCACCCTCCTCGTCACGGGTGAATAGCGACGACAGCTCTACGGCACCCTTGAACAGACGGCTGCGGTCAATGCTCCAGTTCAATGCCACATCGGCACGATCCTCATGAGCCGATCCTTCCAGCGTTATGGAGGCATTGCCCTTCTTAGTTGGATATAACGTTGTGAAGTACAAGTCGGCGTCATGTTCACGACCTCTTACATCGACACGCAGCGCGGTGTTGTCGATGAATTTATCCTTCTGCATAAGATAAGGCGCGTCTATGTCAAGTGTAATAGTGGTGTCACGCGAATCTATCATTCCCGCAACAGTCACGGGATGCAATATCCTTACCGGAGAGCGGAAAAAGTTAAGCCACTCGGCAGTGGTTTCATTCTCCTTCAACTCGAGATTGAGCCTCATGTCAAGTGACGCGGGCTCTTCTTTTTTAGATTTCCGCGACTTTGTGCGCTTGGTCGATTTTGTGGATTTCTCGGCAAAAAACACAGGGAACACATTACGCATTATACCTCGGCTCACCGGCACTATGTCCTTGAACCTGTAGTGGCCTTCGATGCGACCGTCAATTACATCCGACTTTATGTCGATGAATTGCGGTGATGTGGAGCCCGATGCCTCAAGCGCGAAGTCGGAAAGCCTTATTCCGTTATCCGATTCGTTCACAAAACTGAAGTCACGCAAGTTTATGTCACCGTCCATGCTCTCGACATCGGCCCCGTTCAGCGATGCCGTTACGACGCATGAAAGGTTGTATCCGTCATAGCCCGGAGTAAGATTCAAGGCGTGGGGATTGATGCGATTTATATCGGCGTGCAGGTCGCAGGAGTAATTGTCCTTTACGAAATCCATGCTTCCGGCAATCTGCATGTCGATGTTTTCGTCACGTGATATCAATGTACCGCCAAGCAGCTTGTTGTCAAGCGACAACGACATCTCTACATCGTCGTAAGTGTAGCCTTTGTAAATGAACTGTCCTATTACACCGTCAAGAGTGCCTGAAACACCCTTTTTGGTAAAATCGGCGTGAGCCTTAACGTTAAGGCCTATGGTGCCTATGTCACGCTTGCCTATCAACTCGCCCAATGAGAAATTCTCGGTGACCACCTCTGCGTTAACGCACGGCGAACCGTGTTCGTCAAGATGCTCGTAATCGGCATTGATGTCAAGAGTGCCGAGCGATGTCGCAGCCGTACCGTCAAATGCGGCATATCCGGGATAGCCGTTAAATGCTCCGCGCATATTGAAATTACCGATATTCAGTATAATCTCGGCAAGCTTTGGGCTCAGCGGCTTGAATGCACCTGCCAAATCAAGCACATCGGAGCCGTAGGCCGTGACATCAAACACCGGGAAGTCGATCGTGAGCGAATCGACACGAGGCAACCCGGCTACACCGCCCACTATATTTGCTTTCAAGCTGTTGTCGGCCGCATTCAGCATGAATCGATTCACCACTATGGAATCGACAGGGCCGTCGATGTCGGCATAAATTGACACCGGCATATCAAGAGGAGCCAGTGCCGGGGCAAGCGAAGCAAAGTCTTTTGGAGCAATGTGCGAACCTTCCAGGATCGACAGGTTGAACGGAATGCCGAGCAATCGCGACTTCAAGTCCTGCCATCCGTCATATTGCACCGAAAACTCCCCCAACCGGAGTTCCGACGACGGCATGACAAGCGCAAAGTCATCGACCTTTATTCCCAAGTCCGACACAAGAAATTTTCCATTGAGCGACTCGATACGCAACCCCGAACGCTCGGCAAGGGCAAGACGCTTGAGATCAACCGAGTAATCGTCATTTTTAATTCGAGGAAGCAGTATGTCGGCCTTTATGTCATAGACCCGCAGATGGTTGAAGTCGAGAGTCCGTCCCGGTTTCCGTTCGGCGTTAATGACATCATACGACACCGCACCCTGGCGTATGACTATGTTATTGATGCGCAAGTCGTAGAATGTAGGGTTATCGTCATCCTTCGGAGGGTTCAGTCGGTCGATAATCGGCTGTATGTTAAGCGGAGCGCTTGACGAGTCGCGCGACAGACGCGCATCGACACCAATCAACTCGGCAAAAGATATTACAACTCTGCCGTCAAAAATAAGCTTGCCAAGCATTATACCTGCACCAAGCCGCTTTACTCGCAATGCCGTGTCGCCGGGTGCCACCTCAACAGTCACGTCATTAGCCGCCAACTTGTTGAACGGACTTATATTCACCGAGCCTATGCTCACGTTGGCTCCGAGAAGCTGCGTAAGCTCACGCTCTCCTATGTGACATATATGTTTTTGCACCGACGGTAACGACAGCACTAAATATAGCATCGCAGGCACAAGGATGACTACCGCCAGAACGCTTACGATAATAGTACGTATTACCTTATATAATCGAGTCATTAAAAATCACTGAAAATCACTGCAAACTTACACAAAAACGCGCTAAAATGCCAATAAAAGGCCAACAAATTCACAAGTCACAGGCAAATACATTTGTCGACCTGCAATAGTTGCACTCAATTGTTTTGAAATAATTGAGCAAATAAATAACTTTGCATCCTGAATTTTGGTTATTATAACATGAGCATAATCATCCTTGGAATAGAATCGTCATGCGACGACACCTCAGCAGCGGTAATACGCGACGGAATCCTGTTAAGCAACGTAATAGCAAGCCAGAAAGTACATGAAGAGTATGGAGGCGTGGTGCCCGAACTCGCATCCCGCGCCCACCAGCAGAACATCGTGCCGGTAGTCGACACAGCCATCAAGCGGGCCGGAATCGACAAGCACGATCTGTCGGCTATTGCGTTCACCCGCGGTCCCGGTTTGTTAGGCTCGCTCCTTGTGGGTACTTCATTTGCCAAGGGTCTGTCGCTCGGACTCGGAGTTCCCATCATCGATGTGAATCATCTGCACGGTCATGTGTTGTCACACTTCATCCGCACCGAGCCCGACGATGTAGTTCCCGAATTTCCATATATATGCCTGCTGATTTCGGGAGGCAACTCCCAGATAATACTGGTCAAAAGTCCGTCAGACATGGAAGTGCTCGGACAGACAATCGACGATGCCGCCGGTGAAGCATTTGACAAGTGCGCCAAGGTCATGGGACTCCCCTATCCCGGCGGACCGCACATCGACCGCCTTGCAGCCGAAGGCGACCCCAAGCGATTCAAATTTGCAAAGCCGCACATCGCAGGCCTCGATTACAGCTTCAGCGGACTGAAGACATCGTTTCTCTACACACTGCGCGACAACATCAAGCTCGACCCCGACTTCATCGAGAAAAATAAAGCCGACCTGGCCGCATCGCTTCAATCGACAATAATAGAGATTCTTCTCGACAAGCTGCGCAAGGCAGTCGACAGGACCGGAGTGAAGACCGTAGCCATAGGTGGAGGCGTGTCGGCCAATTCAGGAGTGCGAAAAGCCGTGGCCGACTACTGCGAGGCACGTAACCTGACCGCATTCATCCCTCAACGCACATTCACCACCGACAATGCCGCAATGGTGGCCATAGCCGGACACTTCAAATATCTTGACGGAATTTTCTGCAACTACGACGAGGCTCCCTACGCCCGAGTAAAGATATAAACCAAAACCGACATAAATGATGAACATTTCAATCATAGCCATAGGCGACGAGCTCCTTATAGGGCAAGTTATCGACACCAATTCAGGCGACATTGCACGACGCATAAATCCGCTCGGATGGAAAGTCAACGATGTGCAGGTCGTTGCCGACGATGCCGATGAAATAAAACGCGCCATAGATCGCGCATTTGAAACAAGCGACATCGTAATAACCACCGGCGGCCTCGGCCCGACAAAGGACGACATAACCAAAACCACGCTGTGCCAATACTTCGGAGGCGAGATGGTTGAGAATCCCGATGTGCTTGAAAACGTAAAGCAGGTTATCGCCAACCGCGGCCTGGTGCTCAACGACCTTACAGCGCGTCAGGCCATCGTTCCGTCATCGTGCAATGTCATCCAAAACATCGTGGGCACAGCACCCATAATGTGGTGGGAGCGCAACGGAAAGGTTCTCGTGTCGATGCCGGGAGTACCCTTTGAAACACGCGAGATGCTCGACGCTGCGGTTCTGCCAATGTTGATTGAGAAGTTCCCGACCAATACGGCCATCGAACATCGCACGCTAATGGTGGTAGGCTACAGCGAGTCGCTGCTGGCCATGAAAATTGCCGACTGGGAGGAGTCGCTGCCTCCGTTCCTTCACCTCGCATATCTCCCCAAGCCCGGCCTTGTAAGGCTGCGCATCGACGGACAGCATCAGGACAAGGCTCTGCTGATAAGCGAAATCAACCATTATCACAACCATCTCGTGAAAATGCTGGGCGACAACGTACTATTTGACGACGATGTACCAGTCGAGGAAATACTGCTGCTCGAGCTCAAAGCGCACGGCCTCACACTGTCAACCGCCGAAAGCTGTACGGGTGGCAACATTGCCCACCTGCTCACCTCGGTTCCGGGAAGTTCGGCAGTCTTCAACGGTGGTGTGGTCGCCTACAGCAACGATGTGAAGCGCAACATACTCGGAGTATCGGCACAAACCCTTGAGGAATGCGGAGCTGTGAGCCGCGAAGTTGTCGAGCAGATGGTGATCGGTGCCTGCCAGGCAATGAAGTCGGATTGCGCCATTGCGACTTCCGGAATAGCTGGACCGTCGGGAGGAAGCGACAAAAAGCCCGTAGGCACCGTGTGCATAGCCGTAAAGACTCCGGCAGGCATAATCAGCATGAGCCATCACTTCCCCGGCAACCGCCAACGAGTGATAGTAAGGGCATCAATGACCGCATTGATTCTTGCAATAGAGCAGATTCGCACGTTGCCCAAACGTCAGAATTCAAGCACAGTAGAGGAATAAGGATATTTTTTATCTCAATTTTTTACATTGCGCATTTGCACATCTGAAAAATTGGTTGTAAATTTGCACTCGCTAACCGCAACAAGGTTCCTTGGCCGAGTGGTTAGGCGCCGGTCTGCAAAACCGTTTACAGCAGTTCGAATCTGCTAGGAACCTCAAAGGCTCGCTTTTGCGAGCCTTTTTTATTTCCCCCCGGTAGGGACGCGATACATCGCGTCCGCAGGAATAGTCACCCCGTCCCTACGTTTCATTTTATACACCCAAAAAATTTCGGAACAGCATAAAAAAATTGTCGATGCAACCAAGATAGGTTGCATCGACAACAACATTATTCAACTATATGTGTCTGATGTTTGTAGTTGCGCACCTTTTTGCCCCGGGCAAGCCGGTAGGCGATGTAGAAGTTTATCATGTTGTTGGAGCGGAAATTCGCATCGCTCCATCCCACGGTGTTGAGCGCGGGCGAGTAGCGGTAGGTGTGCGTCTTGCCCGGCATGAAGTGTATGTCGGGGCTCCACAGTACCGATAGCTGTAGTCGGTTGTTCAGGAAGTTCTTCTGCAGGGCTAATCCGAATCCGTCGCGCAACTCCCAATAGCGCGACTGAGGAGTGATAGAGCTGCTTCCGATTATTCCGTAGCTGAGTACGCAGTCCATAGCTATAGGGGCCACGCGGTAGATCATGTACCAGTCGGCTGTGGGAATCCACTTCTCGCGTCGGTAGTTCATGTAACGCGCCGTGGTTCCGGTGAGCGACCCCGCCAGTGCACTCTCCAGCCTGTCGGAGAACCTCTTGTTGTAGTTGATGCGGAACTTCCACTGGTTGAAATGTCCGTTTTCGGGAATGGTGACGGCATAGGGAATGCGCTCGCCGGAAGTTCCGTTCATGTAGGCAGCCTCGGTGATGTCGTAGATGGAGCCGTCGCCGTGGGTGAATGTAGTCGACAGCGTGAGCGAGCTGAAGAACGTGAGGTTGAGCATGACGCTGTGGGTGGTGGTGGCCTTCAGCGACGGATTGCCCGACTGGTACTCCAGCGAGTCGGTGAACTGCCCATAGCCCGACATCTGTATGAGGTTGGGGCTTGACGAGCTTGCACTATACACCAGCTGTGTCACAAACTTTTTGCTCGGGCGCCAGAATGCGTTGGCCTGAAGTCGCGGCTTTACGCTCGTTGTGTGGGTGTCGCCCTCGCTGTTGTGGTACACAAACACTCCGACATTGGCGGTCAGCGACAGCTTGTTTGACGGAAAGTACTGCAGCGATGCGTAGGTTGTGCTGCTTATCACCGAGTTATTGCTGAGCACGATGTCGGTGTCGAGGCGCTTCTCCTTGTAGTCCATCGAAAGCAATGTTTCCGACAGGTCGAGTCCCGCCTTGCCGCCAAAGAGCGTCCGGTAGGCGCTGAAGTTGCCCCAAAAGTAGTCGGAGCTTTTGCGGCGCAGGTCGTCGACCGAGTATCCGCTCGTGCGCGACACGTTGCGCTTGTAGTCCCATGCCGATGTGTTGTAGGTGAGCGAGGTGTTTATGTTCCACTTGCCCACAAGTCCACGGTGATATATTCCGAACGCCCATCCGAGGTAGTTGTTCTCAATCAACCGCGACATGTGTCCGATAGTGTCGCGCAGCACCGAGTTGATGTTGCCGGTGACCATTCGGCTTTTAAGCGTGCGGTCGAAACCGGTGGTGCTTATGCCAACCAGCGCCGACACTATGTGCCTGTCGTTTATGCGGTAGTCGACAGCAGTTTCGAGAGCCAGACTGCGGCGGCGCATCAAGTCGGTGGGATCCCTGGGGTCCTGCTCAAGCATGCGCTCCTCGTAGTTGTTGAGCGGGAATGTCCTGGTGGTGTAGGTCGACATTCCCGACTGCTCCCATTGCCATGAGGCGTCGGCCTGCACGTTCCACTTATCCTCGGTGTAGGTGAAGTCGGCCCACGGACTCGTCTTGTTGAAGTCCCTTCCCCGCCCGTTTACACCGTCGGGGCGTATCCACGTGTTGCCACCGATGTTGAACTCGGAGCCACGGTAGGTGGGGCGCGTGTGGAAGTTGATGAGCGCGTCGTAGCCCGAGTACTTTCCCGTGGGCTGGTGCACCACATCGATGCGGTCGAAGCGGTTGGGCGACTGTCGCTTTATGTAGTCGGCTCCGCGCTCCATGCTGTCGACGAGGAGCACAATGTTGCTCGACCCGAGATAGGTGAGATCATGGCTCACCGGGTTGTAGAAAGCTCCGTTGACCCGCATCAGTAGCTCGCCGGCCGTCCTGAGTTCCCGCTTCATATCCTGTGTTATCATATAGGAGTCGCGAGTCCCGCGGTGGCTTATCGTGCTCGCCTCGACCGTTACCTCATCGAGCGACACGGCGGGCTTTATGCTGTCAACATTCACTGTGTCGGCAGGAGCAAGGCTAATTTGTCGGGCCGAGGCGTTGCCCGAAGCATGGAGGTCGCACATCAGCAGGCACGACATGATGAATGAAAATCCTATAATCAATAATAGTGATGAATTTTTCATACAGGTTGAAGTTTTTTATTGTTGCAAAGGGAGTAAAATTAGTTTATCAATCAAAATTTTTCAGTGTGCAAAAAGTGTGCATTTTGCACAAGGTCTATTCCGGCAGTGTGCAAATAGTGTGCAATCTGACAGCTATTGCGCTGATGATAAATCACATAATTCAATGTCAGGCTTCAGGGTGCTGAAAATGTAATGAATGGTTTCATTGTCGTTCTGTTTTTGTACAAAGGAATGAATTGTTGTTTGCATTTGCAAGTTTTCAATTTCGCAAAAATTCGCAAACCCGGATTTTTAACAATTGTGAATTTCGCAAAAATTCGCAAAATCGGTTTAACTTGCTTGGTGTTAGCTGATAAGCCGTGAGGTGCGGGATTGCAGTTGTTATCATTTGTGTTTAATTTTTTCCGCAAATGAAGTTAAATGCGATTATTTGCACAAATTTTTTCCTTGACAAATCCTTGACAAGTTCATTTTGGGGCCTTGACAGATTCTTGACAGAATGATAATCGTGCTTGTATTTTTTCATATACGTGGATGATTTTTTGTTTTTGCAAAGAGAGTTAAATTAGCTTTAATATCCAAATTTTCGATTGCGCAAATATTTCGCAAATGAAAAATGTTACAAATCGCATTTCGCAGATATTTCGCAGGGCCGTGGTAATGAGCTTGGGGATAGCGTGTTATGCCGGAGTGAGGATTGAGCGTTATGTTTCGTATGTAACAAATGGATAGGGTTGAAGAATACCCGCGGTTAATGCCGAGTTGGAGGTCGGAGGTGTGCTGGTGTATGGAGTGCAACCCGCAAGGGGTTGAGGGGCGAGGGTGACGCCGGTCCACGGGTAGGCCTGCGGCCAACCCGCGGTTAAGTACAGGGTGCATATAAACAAAAGACTGCCGGCGAGGGAATCCTCATCGGCAGTCTTTCTATGTCAGGTTAAAATTCTATCGTTTATTCTTCCCAGCGAAGAACAGCACCGTTGCGGCGGGCGGGATCGGCTCCGGTGTAGTCCATCGAATAGGGACTTCCGGTTGTGGGGCTCTTGCCTACGTAACGGTGATTGCGCATCGACATGAGCATGAATTCACGGTTGAGATAGTCCTGCCACATGAACTCTTCGGCAAGATTTATGTCGTCGGTTAAACGAACATCACCCGGCAAACCGAATCCGGAGGAGAACACGTAACGACCATCGGCACACTGCAGAATCACCTTTCCGTTTCCACGGTCGATGACACGGAAGCGGGTCTGAGGAGAATCATTGTCGGCAGCAGTGTCATGCATGAGTCCGTGGGGTGTTGCATGCATAGGAAGACCGGTAGCCACGTTTATTATGCGGAAGGTTTTGTCAAACGGGATGTAACCGGTGCGGTCGGCCTTGGGTTCCTCTACTGTAAAGTTGTCAAACTCGGCATATCCGCCGTTCTTTCCAAGCTTGTTGAATGCAAATAGCGACATACGTGCGCCCTGGAATGTGATAAGCTGATAGCTCAAAGTCATTTCGCGTCCAAGCTGATGAAACTCTTTTCCGTCAAGTGAGTAGGCATAGTGTCCCTTATCGTTGTCGAAATCACCTACAAATCGCAACCATATACGGTTGTCGGGAAGCACGACGGGAGTGTCGATAGTGTCGTTGTCGAGCTGCTCAAACCAACGCAATGTGAGCGTCTTGCCATCCTTGACAATTCCGGCCCATGAGCATGGAACGTTTATGTTGCCGAGTCCGCACACATCACCGTCCTTAAGATTCTTCACATCAAGTTCTACAGTGGTTATTGACTCGGGGCCTATTGCACGCTGGGTGAGAGTGTTGCGGGCCCACATCAGCTGGTCGGCAGGCATTGTGCGCAATCGGAGCTTACCGCCGGTGAGGCTCCACATCTTGTCATCGGGATTGTGATTCCACTGCCACACACGGGCAAGGGTCTTTCCATCAAAGTTGTCGCTGCGCTCGTAGGGAGCATGAGGCACTTCGGTGTCGCGATAGGGAGTGTTGGGCTTCAGCCATGTGCGGGGCGAGCGACCGAGATTTCCCTCAAGGCCAAGCATAGGCCATCCGTCCTTCCAGGTGATAGGAGCCAAAGTCACGGTGCGTCCCAGCGAGTGGAAGTCCATCATGAGCAGTGCCCACCACTGACCGTCGGGAGTCGACACGATGCCGCCCTGATGAATGTTGGAAGCCCTCACCTTGTCGGGATCGGGAGGCGTGATGCTCACGGGATATCCGTCGGGCATGATGCGACCCTTAATCTCGGTCATGGGCGAAGCGTGGTAACCGAATGTTTCATCGGCCGTTATCACACAGGTTTCATAGGGTCCCCAGATGCTCTTGGAGCGCGAACAGAGTGTGCGTCCGTTGGGAACATAGTCGGTTGATATAAGATAGTACATTCCGTCAATCTTGTACATGTGATGGCCTTCGCCCACAGCACTGCCTTCGGGGATGATTACGCGCTCGGTTTCTTCAATCGGGCCGCTCATGTCGGGCTTCAGCTCGGTGCACTTCACCTCACCGTAGCCGTGTATAGCATATATCTTGCCGTCATCGTCAAAGAGGACGCTGAGGTCGTAGATGCGACCGTTCATGTTAATGTGCTTCCACGGACCCTCGATCTTGTCGCTGACAAAGCACTGAAGCCCCTTGCCGTTGACATTGGAGTAGATGTAGAACTTGCCGTCATGATAGCGGATGCAAGGCGCCCATATACCCTGTCCGTAAATCTCTTTTCCATTCTTAAGCGAAAATGCATCGTCGTCAAAGTCAAACCGGTCGAAGCAGTAAGCCACATTCTCCCAGTTTACAAGGTCGCGCGAGTGAAGTATCACAAGTCCGGGAACAGTGTGCATCGTAGTGCCTACAAGGTAGTAGTCATCGCCCACGCGCAATATGTCAGGGTCGGAAAATTCATCGTACATCAAAGGATTGGTAAATGTGCCGTTGCCATTGTCGGCCGTCCATGATTTGGTCTGGGCGAATGCACCGATAGCCGAAATCAGGAGTGCAATAATTAGAACTGTCTTCTTCATAAAATAAATAAGGATATTAGAACTGTCTTCTTCGTAAATAGGTATTATGTGCAAATATAGTCACTAATCGCCAAATGAGTCCAATATATTAAGTAAAATTATATAATTATGCCACCATCTTCATTTATCATTAATATTTATAGAATATGATTAGCAAAAATATCATAATTTAACTATTTTTGCAGAATAACAATTAAAGCCACCGTATGAAGAAATCTTTACTCCTTCTATTCTCCGCAATCATCACTGCCGGCTACTGTCAAGCCGAGCAATTAACCCCCGAGCAGGCGCTCGCCCGTGTCAGGACGGCCGCAGGACCTCAATCAAGAGCCGTCGACATGACGCGGATGTCAAATTTGGTCTACACGGCCAAGACCGACGACAATGCCGACCTGTACATATTCAACGCATCGGCCGGCGACGGATATATGATAGTGTCGGCCGACGACTGCGCAGCTCCATTGCTTGGATATACCGACAAGGGAGATTTCGACCCCCGCAACATGCCCGACAATCTCAAGGCATGGATTGAAGGCTACCAACGACAGATAGCTTGGGCTTCGGCACGCGGAATCCGCTACGAGGCAGGCTCATCGTCGTCACGCGCCGAAGTGGCTCCGCTCGTGAAGACAAAGTGGGACCAAGGAGCGCCTTACAACAACAAGTGTCCGCTCGTCGGGTCGACCCGCACCTATACCGGCTGTGTGGCAACAGCCATGGCCCAGGTGATGAAGTACCATGAATGGCCTACAAGAGGCACCGGCTCGCACTCCTACACCTGGACTACCGAAAATGGCGAAAAGAAAACTCTCTCGGCAAGCTTCAACACCGCTTACGACTGGGCCAACATGCTCGACGAGTACACCTCGACAAGCACCACAGCCCAGAATGACGCTGTAGCAAAACTGATGTATCACTGCGGCGTTAGCGTCGACATGGGCTACGGCACCGGTGCCAGCGGAGCGCAGTCATCAAAGATTCCATTGGCTCTTACAACCTATTTCGGTTATGACAAGGGCATTGCTTATCTGCATCGCGATTGCTACGGCATCAACCAATGGGAAGAACTTATGTACAATGAACTCGCAGCCGCCCGCCCGATTCTCTACGACGGTGTATCCAATTTAGGTCAAGACGACCAGGTGGGACACGAATTTGTGTGTGACGGATACCACGACGGATATTTCCACATCAACTGGGGATGGAGCGGCATGAGCGACGGATATTTCAAGCTCACGGCTCTCGACCCGGGCAGCCAGGGCACAGGCGGTGGAGTAAGCGGATTCAACTACATGCAAGGTGCCATAATAGGGATAAAGAAAGCCGAGGAAGGTTCAAAGGCTCCTGTAATATTTTACATGTCCGAAAACTGGGCTGTGACTCCTGTTTCATCGTCACGAAACACCAACACCACTCTCACCTTCACCGGATTCTACAACTACAGCACCGAAACCTATAACGTGGTATACGGCCTCAAGCTGGTCAAAGCATCAGGCAATGCCTCATATATAAAATCGAACAATTATAAAAACTCCATGGAAGCAGGTTACGGTTACTCCACTTACGAGATAAATTCCAACCAGATAACCGTCACCGGATCCTATAAAGTTTATCCTGCCGTATATATAGAAGAAACCAAGACATGGCACGATGTGTTGATGCCGATATACAACACCCCCTATCTCAACCTCACGGCAACACCGGCCACCCTATCGTTCTCAGAACCCGACATCACAAGCGACATCACACTAACCGACATGAAGCTCGAAACGCCGTTGTTCTACAACACCGCTTTCACAATCACAGCTAATGTCGAAAACAGCGGACGCGAATATTACGACTTTATATCGGCAGCACTTTTGCGCACCGGGACTAAAAGCGTTCTCGCCCAAGCTGAGAGCATGCTGCTCGATGTTCCCGCCAACGAAACGATGAAGCTGAACTATACGTCAAAATTTACCGACAAAATCATGGCCGGAACTTACGACCTTGTACTCATGTCATCGGACGGCGAAATAATAAGCGACCGACTTCAGGTAGAGTTCAGCACCGCATCAACTGAAATAACCATCAATGACTTCAAGCTTGCCAATGAAAACGCAAGTTCAGTGCCGATGAACGACATTCGATTCACCGGTTCATTGACCTGCAAATCAGGATTTTTCAACAATGTACTCACAGTGGCCCTATTTGCAAGCGGCAGCAACTCTTCGGTAGCGGCATTCAACACCGACCCCATCACAGCCAAGGCGGGTGAAACCGTGACATTCACAGCCACAGGTTCATTCCTCAACGGAACCGTAGGCTCGACCTATCTGGCCTATCTGTTCCAGAACAGCACCCAGCTCACACGCACAAAGGTGTCATTCACCCTTGCAAAGCCTCTCGGCATCGAAGACATAACCGATGACGGAGGATGCACCCTCTACCCCAACCCGGCCGTCGACAACGTTACAATAAGCGCCGACAGCCCCATAACCTCGGTAGAACTCTTCACACTCAACGGCTCACAGGCAATGAAACAGGCGGTCAACGGCTCGTCGACATCGATCGACCTCAATGTATCGTCACTGCCCCAGGGCATCTACATCGTGAGAATAGTCACCGGCAACAAGACAATCACCAAACGGCTTATAAAGCAATGAAACATCTGACAGTCAAGTCGGTCGTAATAGCATTGGCATTACTGACCGTCAACTGCTCGACAACAAAAAGGGATGGACGCGACAACGCGCCCATCCCCTCAGTTTCGGCCCAACACAAAAACGCAATGTCATCACCCTCTCAGGCGGGCGTAATGCCCAAGGCCCACATCTACAAGACCAACGGCAATTACAACGACAATGTACCCGTGACGATGAACGCCGACGGCAGTCAACTCATATCCTATCCCGCCCCGAGCGACATAAGCAGCGCGTCAGCTCCACTGCCTCTCGCCGACGGATATCTCCTCGACCGATGGGGAATAAGCCCCACTACGGCATTCACCTCCTACACCTACAGCCGTTACTCGGCACTGTCAACAGCCCCCGATGCGTCACAGCTCATAAAGTCGATAATACCCGGAGCCAAGGTGACCAAGATAGTGGAGCTTCCGATGACCACATCGCAGGCGGCAACCGACACCGCCCGTTGCAACAGCCTTATACGAGAAGGCCTTCCCGGCTGCAAAGTCCTCATGACCCCGCAAGTATATCACCTGCAAGAATAATACACTGCGACATGATACTGTTTCCCAATGCCAAGATCAATCTGGGTCTGTACATAACGCGTCGCCGCGACGACGGCTATCACGACCTCTCGACTTGCTTCTATCCGGTAAAGTGGCGTGACATACTCGAAATCGTGCCCGCTCACGGCGACACCACCACTCTCACCGTGACAGGCCGAAAAGTAGAGTGTGAGCCTGAAAAGAACCTTGTGATGAAAGCCTACAGGGCGCTCGACAGCGTTGTCCCCCTACCTCCGGTCGACATCTATCTGCACAAGGTGATTCCCGACGGAGCCGGACTGGGAGGCGGCAGTGCCGATGCGGCATTCACCCTGCTCGGCCTCAACGAGCTGCTGCAACTCGAGCTGCCCAAGGAGCGTCTTGCCTCCATAGCGTCGACTGTAGGTGCCGATTGTCCCTTCTTCATCTACAACACGCCGATGCTCGCAACCGGCATAGGCGACATATTCACTCCCGCCGACATCGACCTGAGCGACTATTGCATCGCAATTGTCAAGCCCCATGCGTCAGTGTCGACACGCGAAGCCTATTCGGGAGTCACTCCGCGACTGCCGTCGATGCCGCTCGACATGGCGCTGGCCATGCCCGTTGAGTCGTGGCGCGACAACGTTGCCAATGACTTTGAGGAGTCAATATTCCCCTCCCACCCCGAAATAAGCGAGGTAAAATCGATGCTCTACGACCTCGGAGCCGTCTATGCATCGATGAGCGGCTCGGGAGCCTCGGTGTTCGGCCTGTTTCCTGCATCACGTGGTGACATATTGGCAGATGAGCTTAACCGGCTCTTCAAAGGATGTGACATACATTGTTCGCCACTCGCTTAACAGCCTTTAAAATGAACGTTCCAAGCCTAAAGTTGTTATGATTTTATAGATAATGTGCAAAAACGTGCATTTTTGGCAATGTTTTTGCACTCAACATTACAGCTAACTGAAATCAATAAAATCATTACGAGATATGAGCAAAAATCATAACAAGGTCAACCATCCTGAGGAAGTCAGGAATGACGATATCGAAATAAACGATGTAGAAGCTACCCCCGAAGAGGTCGACGCCGAAGCCGCCAAGGAGATGGCTCAGGAAGAACTCACCAAGGAAGAAGCTCTTGAAAAAGAGCTTGCCGACACAAAGGCTCAGCTCGAAAAGGAGAAAAAGGAGTATCTCTTCCTGATGGCTGAATTTGACAACTTCCGCAAGCGCACTCTCAAGGAGAAGAGCGAGCTCATAAAGAACGGAGGCGAAAATGCAATGCGTGGAATACTCCCCGTTGTTGACGACCTTGAGCGTTCGATTCAGGCCATGAAGGAAACCTCCGACGCCGAAGCCATTAAGGACGGCATCGAGCTTATCTACAATAAATTTGTAAAATATCTTGACCAGAACGGCGTAAAGCCCATTGCTTCAGATGCCGGTAATGAATTCGACACTGAAATTCACGAAGCGGTAACAACATTCCCCACCGACGACGAGTCGCAGAAAGGCAAAGTAATCGACACCATCCAGAAGGGCTACACCCTCAACGGAAAGGTGCTTCGTCATGCTAAAGTAGTCGTAGGACAATAACATTAAAGCTACCTGACTTATGGAAAAACGAGATTATTACGAAATACTCGGTGTACAGAAAAACGCCACCGCCGATGAGCTTAAAAAAGCTTACCGTAAGCTGGCGCTGAAGTATCACCCCGACAAGAATCCCGGCGACAAGGAAGCCGAGGAGAAATTCAAGGAAGCTGCCGAAGCCTACGATGTATTGAGCGACCCCGACAAGCGTGCAAAATATGACCAGTGGGGCCACAACATGGGTTCTTCGGGATTTGGCGGAGGCGGTGGAGGATTCCACGCCGGCGGAATGTCGATGGAGGATATTTTCGCCAACTTCGGCGACATATTCGGAGGTGGCGGATTTGGTGGATTCGGTGGATTCGGATCGGCTACCGGCGGAGCTCGCCGCCGTCGTCAGCCTAAGGGCAGCGACCTGCGCATAAAGGTGAAGCTGACCCTTCAGGAGATATCGGAAGGCGTCACCAAGAAACTGAAAATTCCCCGTTATGTACAATGTCAGCACTGCTCCGGAACGGGAGCCAAGGACGGCACCGCATTCCAGACATGTACACGCTGCCACGGTTCAGGAGTAATCGACCACGTGCAACAGACATTCCTCGGCCCGATGCAGTCGACAGCCACCTGTCCCGAATGTAACGGCGAGGGCAAGACAATCACCCAGAAGTGTCAATATTGCAACGGCGAGGGCATTGTGCGTCAGGAGGAAGTCGTTTCTTTCAGCATACCCGCAGGCGTAACCGACGGAATGACCCTTTCGCTCAAGGGAAAAGGAAATGCGGCACGCAACGGAGGCATAAACGGCGACCTGCTTGTAGTAATTGAAGAGGAACCGCATCCCGACTTGATTCGTGACGGAAACGACCTTATATACAATCTCATGCTCGACATACCCACCGCAGCTCTCGGTGGTGCAGTAGAGATACCTACAATAACGGGCCGAGCAAGAGTGAAAATTCCGGCCGGCACACAGCCCGGAAAGGTGTTGCGACTGCGCGGCAAGGGACTTCCTTCGACCGAAGGCTACGGCACAGGCGACCTGCTTGTCAACATAATGGTATATATACCTGAAAACCTCAACGACAAGGAGAAAGCAGCTATAGAAAGCCTGCGCGATTCGGCCAACATCAAGCCCACCGACTCGGTAAAGAAACGCATATTCAGCAAATTGCGCCACATATTTGAATAAAAACACTCTAAATAAACGACAAAGCTCCGCATCGTAATTGGTGCGGAGCTTTGTTATTTCATGTAGTCGTGACAGTCAGATGTCAAGATTGAAAATTGTCTTTGCGTTGTTGCTTGTCACATCCGACACCTCTTCAATCGACAATTGAAGCGCCGATGCCACATGGGCGGCGGTATGGATTATAAATGCCGACTCGTTACGCTTTCCACGGTGAGGCACCGGAGCGAGATAAGGAGCATCGGTTTCAAGCACTGTCCTATCAAGGCCGATAACAGGCAACACATCACGCAGCTTGGAATTCTTAAACGTTACAATACCGTTTATTCCGAAATAGAAATCGCCTATTTCCCTTATTCGCTCGACATCCTCAGCGGTTCCGCCAAAGCTGTGAAACACCGCCTTGGGCAATTGCTTGGCCGAAGCAAGCACATCGAGCGTATCGTCCAGTCCGTCACGGCAATGTATTATCACCGGCAAGTCGCGGCTCGCAGCCCAATCGACCTGACGGGCAAACACCTCCCGCTGCTCGGCCCGGAATGTCTGGTCCCAGTAGAGATCCATCCCCACCTCTCCTACGGCCACGTAACGTGTACCCGAATCAAGCTCACGCTCAACAAGGTCGAGAGCCTCCCGCCAATTTTCGTTCACCTCGGTGGGATGCAGTCCCATGGCCATTGAGGTGACACGGGGAAATCGCGCATGAAGACTCTTCATAGGCTCAATCGTGCCTACATCTACATTAGGAAACAACATGTGCTCCACTCCGGCTTCGAGCGCACGCGTCACTGCATCGTCGGGATGCTCAAATTCGGAAAGATACAGATGTGTGTGAGTGTCTACTATCATGAACGGCGTGTAAGCGATGCTTTGGCTATGTTGACAAAAAATTCACGGGCATCACCGTCAAGACCTGCCTTGTCAAGCTCCGATACGGCATCGGCGGCATAACGTTCAATCAGCTCACGGCACTCATCGCCCACGTTCAAGGCATCGTAGATGGCCTTTACACGCTCCACCTTGTCGTCACTGCGACTACCCAGCATCGACAGCAACTCCTCACGACGAGCGCCATCCGACTTGTTGATGGCCGTTATCAGCAGGAATGTCTTTTTGTCGTTCATTATGTCGCCGCCTATATTCTTGCCGAATACCTCGGGGTCGCCGTAGGTGTCAAGCCAGTCGTCCTGCAACTGGAAAGCGAGGCCAAGTGATATTCCATAACGGTAAAGAGCCTCCTGAATCTCAATGTCGGCTCCTCCCATCAATGCTCCGAGTCTGCAGGCGCATCCGAGCAGCACCGAGGTCTTGAGTCTTATCATCTCGATGTATTCGGCCACCGTGACATCGTCGCGGCTTTCAAAGTCCATGTCATACTGCTGTCCCTCGTAAATCTCCATGGCCGTTCCGTGAAACAAGTCAAGCACTTCGCTCAGCTTGTCGTTACAACCCGACCCCATAAGCTGCGACGCCATGGTCAACATTGCGTCGCCCGACAGTATTGCAGTGGCCTCGTTCCATTTACAATGCACGGTAGGCTTTCCACGACGCTTGTCGGCACGGTCCATCACATCGTCATGAAGCAAGGTGAAGTTGTGAAACATCTCGATTCCCAACGCCTGGTTAACGGCTCGCTCCATTTTGCCGCCCACCGCGTCACATGAAGCAAGCAGCAACATCGGGCGCAACCGCTTGCCTCCGCAATCAAGAGTGTAAGCTATAGGTTCATACAAGCCGTGGGGCTCTTCAGGATAAGGAATCCCGGCGATAAGCCTGTTTATGCTATCGATATACTCAGCTGAAGTCTTCATAAGCATCGTTTTATTGTCGTTTTCAACGTTTAATCATCATTACTCGTGCAAGCGAGTCGCTGTATTCCAACATACCGTCCTCAAATGCGTCGACATAGGCATCGGCCGCCTTTTCATAGCCATCCTCACGATAGGTCGACTCTTTGGCTCTTATTTCAAGCACACGCCCTTCTAATTCCATATTGGACAACGACGAAGCGTCATCGACAAGTTCTCGGGCATCGTTTTTCCCAAGCTGCCGGGCAGCCTCCTTTATTCGCGACTCCTCCGATGAGCATGCTGCAAGAGTCATCGCCACAGTCAATGATGCAAACAGTAAAATCCTCATAACAATGTCATAGCTATTTTAGCACAAGCCTCGGCGTCGGCCAAAGCGTTGTGATGGTTATAAAAAGGTATTCCCATAAATTCACACACGTAAGGAAGCGAATAGCTCCCCACAAGTTGTCGCGGTATCGTGCGGCGGGCTTTCTGCAGAGTGCATCCGAAAGGATTGTCAGGCCATGTCATGCCATAGACCTTGAATGCGGCTCTAAGACAGCGCTCGTCAAAAGCCTTGTTATGCGCCACAAACACGGCATTGTCCCAATTACCCGCAATGCCGAAATGCTCGAGCATCGACATCCACACTCGGTCAAATGTGGGAGCATCGCGTGTGTCCTCGGGAAATATTCCGTGAATCTCTTCCGAAAAATGCCGTATGTACCATTCAGGTTCCGGCTTTACAAGCTGATAGAACCGATCGGCAATAACACCGTCGACAACCTTCACAGCCCCGATGGCACAAATGCTCGACGGCTGATTGTTGGCCGTTTCTACATCGATGGCAATGAAATTATCCATTGGGGCACAACTCCTTTACACGTTCCTTTACGGTTTCCATGAGCCATCGCGGAGTCGAAGTGGCTCCGCATATACCTATCGACTCGATGCCGTCAAGCCATTGGGCATCTATTTCATCGGGATTGGTTATGGCATAAGTGCGGGGGTTGACATCATGACATTCACCGTAAAGTATGCGTCCGTTGCTACTCTTCTTGCCGGTAACAAACAGGATCACCTCATGTTCCGAGGCAAATTTGCGCAACTGCGGAACACGGTTGGCCACCTGTCGGCATATCGTGTCGTAATATCTGAATGAAGTTTCAGGGCTCTTGCGTCGCTCAATCTCGGCAATCATGTCCGACAGGCCATGAAGCGACTTGGTGGTCTGCGAATACAATATTATATCCTTGGTATAGTCAAGCCGGTCAAGGCCGTCAAGATCCTCCACCACGATAGCCTCGCCGTTAGTCTGTCCCACAAGTCCGTTCACCTCGGCATGACCTCTCTTGCCGTATATCACAATCTGCTCACCCGGCTTGCGATTGTCGTAGGAAGCCTTTATGCGGCGCTGCAGGTGAAGCACCACCGGACAAGTTGCGTCGATTATGTTTATGTCATTGCCCTGGGCGAGCTTGTAGGTCGACGGAGGTTCACCGTGGGCCCTCAGCAACACCTTCACTCCGTGAAGCGACTTCAGGTCATCGTGAGTTATCGTGACAAGTCCGCGCTTCCGCAATCGCTCCACCTCGTCACTGTTGTGCACAATGTCGCCAAGACAATAGAGCTTTCCGGCTCCGTCAAGCTCATCCTCGGCTTTACGGATGGCGCTGACCACACCGTTACAGAATCCCGAATCACGGTCTATCTCGATTCGCATTCTATCAGCCTTTTTGAGCAAGTATGCGATTATACAGGTCGAGCAGCCACTTGTTCTGCTGCTCTATGGTCATCTCGGAGTTATCGAGCGAAACTGCATCATCGGCCTTGCGTAGCGGACTCTCCTCACGGGTTTCGTCAATGTGATCACGATGCACCACATTGGCAAGCACCTCCTCATAGGATACCTGCAAGCCTTTTTCTACCAACTCGGAGAAGCGACGCTGGGCACGAGTCTGGGCCGATGCGTCGACAAACACCTTCATCTCGGCATCGGGAAACACCGTAGTTCCTATGTCACGTCCGTCCATGACTATTCCCTTGCCTTCACCGAGAGCCTGCTGCATGGCGACAAGACTGTGACGCACAGCCGGAATCACCGACACCTGCGACACATTGTTTGAAACGTTCAACCGCCTTATCTCATCCTCTACATCCTCACCGCACAGCATGGTACGCTGCGACCCGTCGGGCATCGGCTTGAAGTCTATTTTTATTTCAGGAAGGGCGGCTACAAGATTGTCGACATTGACAGTGCCGTCATTTACCATTCCATGACGCATGGCCCATAATGTCACAGCCCTGTACATGGCTCCCGAATCGATGTAACGATAACCTATAGCCGAGGCAAGCGCACGTGCCATGGAACTTTTGCCCGACGAAGAATATCCGTCGATGGCAATTATAATTTTGTCATTGGACATATATCTGCATATTTTGTTATATGTGACAAAGATAAGATAAAAAGCTGTAAGATTCAAAAAAAGTGAACGGTCATGCAATCGTCTACAGGCGCATGGCAAGGTTGAACATGAATGTCATCGCTCCCACATGGGGCTGAGCCAGAGCGGCACCTATGCCGAACTGACGCACGCGGATTCCCGAGCCTATTGAAAATCCCGAAAAGAAATTGCGCGAATAGGTGTTCATGTCGGTGCGCGTCTTATAGTTGTAGCCGATGCCTATGTAGAAGTTCTCGTTAGGTTCATACTCTCCGGCAAAGACGAGGTGACGCAAAAGATTGGACATGAACGAGTCCTTGAGTTCAACGCTATCGTGGCCTGTGCCGTCGCCTGTGTCATAGTAAGGGAGATGCCATCGCGTAAGATTCCAGGCCGTTACCGACAGCCTGAATGGCAGGCCGTGCAACCCCTGGCTCCAGCCTATTCTCACATCTACAGGAAGCCGCTCGTAAACCTCGTTGAAACGCTTCAGCTGTCCGCCGAGATTGGTGACGACAAGCGACAGCGACATGTCATTGTCGCCGTCATAGTAGTTCAGCCCGAGGTCGACGGCAAGTGCAAAGGCCGAATATGCTTCATAGTCAGAATATACGCCTTTAAGCGTTACACCGCCTCGCAAAGCGGTCGTTATGTCGTGGCTGTAGGTCCCCGAAAAGCATATATCCTTGGGGCTGAACGTGCCTGTGACGCTGCCCGTGACATCGGTCGATTTCATCTCGCCGTAGCCGAAATATTGCATTGACGCCGCCCATGCGCCGTGAGTTCCGGCCGAATGTCCGTACTTCACCCCTGCAAAGTTGGACGACCCTATATAACGCATATAGTTGACTCCAAGCTGGCTTCCCAGTTCAGGGCCAAGCAAAGCGGGATTCTGCTCCACGATGTTTATATCGTCATCGATAAGCGATACATTCACGCCGCCAAGTCCGTAGACATGGCTCGACGATGTTATGTCAAGAAAGCTGTAGGCCGTTGACACATCGTCAAATGCCGATGCGTTGACAGCCGAAAGTATCGCTACGATAAATGCAATCACGTTACGCTTCATAACGTTAATATTAACGTAACCTCATAACGCCATATTGCCCACCCTTACATTTAAATTGCAAACAAAACTGAAACATAGCTAAACAAATGCTAATTATTGTAATGCCATTTGCAATTATGATGACACCTGCATATATTTGCATACACAATTCAATCACATATATGAAATTCAACCTGAAAAGAATCATACCACTGATAATATTCATCATCTCGATAGTTCCGCTTCAGGCTCAGATGTTACGAATGGTTGTGCATACCACCGAGCAGTCACTTGCCATAACGGAAATGCGTCCCGACATGGTCATAAGCAGCGAAGTCGTCGAGGCCTGGAGTTGCGAATGGGTCGACGAACAGCCCACATTTCCCGGCGGAACAAATGCGCTTGTACACTTTATAAATTCATCACGCAAATATCCCACCGAAGCATTCAACAACGGCATACACGGACGTGTTTTGTGCTCATTCATAGTCCAGCCCGATGGTGAAATAACCCACATCAACGTATTGAAAAGCATCGAGCCGTCGCTTGACCGCGAAGCTGTGAGAGTACTGAACTCAATGCCCAAATGGAATGCCGGACGCGTCGACGGAACCCCCGTGCCCGTTTACTGCATAATGCCAATAACATTCAGGCTATAAGCCTGTCGCACAATATTTGTGATTTTTTATTTCAACAATATGCCGCAATAAATTCAAATTATTGCTATATTAGCGGAATATTATTCACTCAAACCTAAAAATGACATGGCAAACAAACGCAATTTGAAAAAAGCCATCAAAGCCGCATGCGGCGACTTGGCCGGAGAATGTCTTATAGCTCGTGATCTTGTACCCGGAATCGACCGCAAGAAAATGACCGATATATTCTTTGACATAGCCGACCTTCAGTATGTGTCAATCGACAATGTAAGCTTCTCATTTGACAAAACCGAAAAGAGCTTCGATTCGCGTCACGAATACAAGAAAGCCCGCGCAAAATATTACAAGACAGCCTACAAGAAACTTAACGACGACTTCAAGAAGGGCGTAGACGACATCATTGCCCGCATGAACTCATCGCTTGGCGAGCAGCAGAAAGCCGCCAATAAGGCTCGCGCTGAAAAATAACGCATCAACTTCAACTCACAAATTATCTCGACAATGAATCTGTCGAAATGGCTGCTTAAGGTATTCGGGTGGAAGGTGGAAATCACCACACCCGACTACCCCAAGTGCTTAATATGTGTAGCTCCGCACACAAGCAACTGGGACTTCATACTCGGTGAACTCGCCTATCTGTCGGTAGGCCGACGAGCCGGATTCCTGATGAAGGAACAATGGTTCAAATGGCCTCTCGGCTACTTTTTCCGAGCTATAGGAGGCATCGCCGTACCTCGCAAACGAGGAAGTGCGCTCACCGAATCAATTGTCGAAAAATTCAACGCCTCACAGCGAATGGCCATAGCCATAACGCCCGAAGGCACCCGCAAGGGAACGGCCAAATGGAGAAAAGGATTCCTCTACATAGCCCACGACGCGAAAGTGCCATTACTTCTCGGAGCCATCGATTACAAATTGAAAAAAATTGAAATAACAACCGAATTCACTCTCACCGGCAATGTCGAGAACGACATGAAAACCATAAAAAAGTTCTACAGTAAATTTCACGCCAAATATCCCGAGAAATTCATAACCGCCGACGAAAATGATTAAGGAGTCACTGAAAGCATCAGCACTGCAACACGACATTGTGTGGGGCGATCCCGCAAGTAACCTCAAGGCTGTCGACAAGGAACTGTCGGCACTGCCGGGCGATGTCGACATCATCGTGCTGCCCGAGATGTTCTCCACCGGATTCTTATGCGACAAGGATGCGGCCTGTCGCTTGGCCGAGCCCATGGACGGCACGACAATGGAGATGGTGCGCAAATGGTCACGCCAATATGATGCCGCGATATGCGGAAGCTTCATCGCCCGCGACAACGACCGTATATTCAACCGTGCATTCTTCATCACTCCGTCAGGCGAGGAAACATTCTACGACAAGCACCATCTGTTCACCATGAGTGGCGAGGACTCTGTCTACACGCGAGGCTCAAGCGCGATGCCCGTAGTGACCTTCAGAGGATGGAATGTGGCCTTTGCCGTTTGCTTCGACCTCCGCTTCCCGGTGTGGCTCCGCAACCGGGGCAAAGCCTACGACCTCCTTATCGTAATGGCCAACTGGCCCGACTCGCGCGCCTACGCCTGGGAGCAGCTGCTCATAGCAAGGGCCATCGAAAATCAAGCCTATGTCATAGGATGCAACCGCTCGGGTTCCGACAAATTCGGAGTCTACTCCGGCACATCTCACATAATCGAACCGAAAGGCCGTAACATTGAAACTGATGTCACTCCTGTAGCCGTTGAGGCACAGCTGTCAATGGAATCGCTCGTCGGATTCCGCAATAAATTTCCCGTTTATCTTGAAGGTGACAACTTTGAGTTGCTCTGAATCGTTATAGATATAAGACAAAAAGTGGGGCTAACATTTGGTTATGATGCAAGAACTATATAATTTTGCATCACAGACAAAGGGGTGCCACTGACGATGTGAGCTGAGATCATACCCTCCGAACCTGAAACGGACAACACCGGCGCAGGGATTGTCGGACAATTCATCCATTAGTGAGTCGACCCTTTTTGCCTTTATGAGAACTTATGAGCAAAATGAAGACTTACCGCACAGCACTTTCGATAGCGGGCTCCGATTGTTCGGGAGGCGCAGGAATACAAGCCGACATCAAGACAATGTCGGCATTTGGTGTTTACGCCATGACTGCGATAACCGCTATAACGGTGCAAAACACTCTCGGCGTCACCGATGTACAAGGGATAAGGCCCGACATAGTTGCCGGGCAGATTGATGCCGTTTACCGCGACATCCGTCCCGATGCGGTGAAAATAGGCATGCTCTTCTCGCCCGACATCGTTGCATCGGTAGCCGATGCCCTTGAACGCAACAAAGCCGACAACATTGTACTCGACCCGGTGATGATTGCCACTTCGGGCGACCCGCTGATTGACGACGAAGCAATCGAGCTGATAAAGAATCGCCTCATCCCAATGTCACGCATCATAACTCCAAATGCAAATGAAGCCCGGGCACTTAGCGGCACCGACGATATAGTACTTCAGATTGAAGCGTTGAGGACACTCGGAGCCCACGACATTCTGCTGAAAGGCGGCGACAAGTCGTCGGACTCAGGCACCTCGACCGACTACCTGTCACTTGAAGGGTGCGACAAAATCCTGTGCCTTTCACATGAACGTATCAACACCCCCAACACCCACGGCACCGGATGCACACTTTCATCGGCCATAGCAAGCTGCCTGGCTCTCGGAATGTCGATGCACGACAGCGTAACAACCGCCAAAGACTACATCTCGGCAGCTTTGCGCAACGGTGCCGATGTGACAATAGGCCACGGACACGGACCGGTCAACCACCTGTTTGCGCCCCATCGATTAGAACCAACTAACCCTATATAGTTATGGAAATAAAAATTAATGACAAATCGGTGACTGTACCCGAAGGAACAACGCTTCAGGGTGCATTGAACTTGAGCGGAATCGCTCCCGACGGAATCGCGACAGGCCTCAACGGCAATGTAATTCCCATGATAGAGCGTGACACAACCGAGCTCCACGAAGGCGACTCAATCATCATCATAAAGCCTTTCTATGGCGGATAAGCCCATGATGAGAATCGCTATAACTCCACCCGTTCCCATTGCTGACGAGCATGAATACATCGTCGCGATACTTGAGGACGGGTGGGATTACGTGCATCTGCGACATCCGTCGGCAACAACCCATGATATGCGCCGCCTGATCGAGGCGATTCCACAGCGATTCCACAACCGGTTGAAGCTACACGGCCATTTTGAGCTGCTGAATGAATTCAACCTCGGTGGAATACATCTTAATTCACGTTGTCCCGAAGCACCACGGCTCTATAGCGGCAATATTAGCCGCACATGTCACGCTATCGACGAGGCCGAGCGTTTCATCGAGATGGAATATGTCACATTAAGCCCAATTTTCGACAGCATATCAAAGCCAGGCTATACATCGGCGTTTTCATCCGACCAATTGTCGGCCATGAAATGCCGCAATGCCGTAGCCCTTGGCGGGGTAACGCCATTACGCATCGATGCCGTCAATCAATATCCTTTCATCGGATATGCCGTGCTCGGCTATCTATTCAATTCCAACAGCATCGATGAATTGCGACAAAAGCTCAAAGAATTCAAGTAAACATTATAATAAATCAGCAATGCTACAATTTATAACAAACGCATCCGACAAATATTCCATAGCCGAAGAGGTGCAGATGGCCATTGAAGGCGGCTGCAAATGGATACAGTTGCGCATGAAAGATGCATCCTACGAGCAACAGCGTGAAACCGCGCTGGAAATAATTCCCGTCTGTCGCGAAAACGATGTGATTCTCGTAATTGACGACAATGTGGAACTCGTGAAGGAACTGCACGTTCACGGCGTTCATCTCGGAAAGGAGGACATGCCTGCGGCCGAAGCCCGTGAATACCTCGGGCCTCATGCAATAATAGGAGTCACGGCAAATACGGCCGACGACATCCTGGCGTTCAAGGGCATTGATGTAGACTACATAGGACTTGGCCCGTTCCGCTACACCACTACAAAGAAAAAGCTGTCGCCCGTGCTCGGCATCGACGGCTATCGCAAGATAGTTGATGAAGTACGCAAAGCCGGCAATGAGCTTCCCATCGTAGCCATAGGAGGCATAACACTCGACGACATCGACGACATAATGTCGACAGGAGTCCAGGGCATAGCCATGGCAGGCTCAATAATCAACGCCGACGACCCGGTGAAATACACCGAAGAGGTCATATCGCGTCTTAAAAAAGGACAACAACAATAATAACAAATAACATATCATTATCACAAAATGGACTTACTTAAAATCGGAGGACGCGACTTCAGTTCACGCCTTTTCGTAGGCACGGGAAAGTTTCCCTCCAACAAGCTTATGCTTGAATCCATAATCGCATCAGGATCCGAAATGATTACCGTAGCGATGAAACGCATCGACATGCAGCATGAAGAGGACGATGACATGATGCGTCACATCAATCGCGACAAAGTGCAATTTCTTCCCAACACATCGGGAGTGCGCAACGCCGAAGAAGCTATTCTTGCCGCAAAATTGTCACGCGACTGCTTCGGGACCGACTTCATCAAGCTTGAAATCCATCCCGACCCGAAATATCTGCTCCCCGACCCCATCGAAACGCTGAAAGCTACCGAGGTGCTTGCCCGCGAAGGATTTGTGGTTCTGCCCTACATCCAGGCCGATCCAGTGCTGTGCAAACGCCTTGAAGAGGTAGGTTCAGCAGCCGTAATGCCGCTCGGCGCACCCATAGGCACCAACAAAGGACTGAAAACACGCGACCTTCTTGAGATAATAATAGCCGAGAGCCGCGTTCCCGTAGTAATCGATGCCGGACTCGGAGCCCCGTCACATGCCGCCGACGCAATGGAGATGGGTGCCGATGCCGTACTTGTGAACACCGCAATAGCCGTTGCCGGCAATCCGGTGGAGATGGCCGTAGCGTTCAAGCTCGCAGTCGAAGCCGGGCGCAAAGCTTATCTCGCAGGACTCGGCAGACAAAGCACATTCGCGCAAGCAACCTCTCCCCTCACCTCGTTTCTCGATTAGGAACGCCCAACTTCAATCACATCACACTCAATTATGGAAATAAACAATATAGATGTCCGCAACTATCCCGGTTCGACAAAGACATACATAGAAGGGAAACTCCACGACATACGCGTACCCATGCGCCGCATCGACCTAACGCCCACAGTGAAAATCATAAACGGCGAAAAGATGATGCATGAAAACGCCCCTGTCTATGTCTACGACACAAGCGGTGCATACACTGACCCCGATATAACGATCGACATAAACAAAGGACTTCCCCGAACACGTGAAAAGTGGCTATCGCAACGTGACGACCTGGAGCAGTTGCCGGGCATAACTTCGGAATATGGCCGACAGCGTGAAGCCGACAAGGGCCTTGATTCAATCCGATTTGCCAACCGTTACGCACCTCGCCGTGCAAAAAAAGGTTGTGCGATAACACAAATGGCACTTGCCAAGCAAGGCATCATAACTCCCGAAATGGAGTATGTGGCCATACGCGAGAACATGAACAACGACAAGCTTGGCATAAAGAGTCACATCACGCCCCAACTCGTGCGTGACGAAATAGCAGCCGGCCGTGCGGTGCTTCCTGCCAACATAAACCATCCCGAAAGCGAACCGATGATAATCGGAAGCAAATTTCTCGTCAAGCTTAACACCAATATCGGCAACTCGGCCCTATCGTCGGGCATCGAGGAGGAAGTCAATAAAGCCGTGTGGAGCTGCTATTGGGGAGGTGACACACTGATGGACCTTTCAACAGGCGACAACATTCACGAAACCCGTGAATGGATAATACGCAACTGTCCCGTGCCAATGGGCACGGTGCCCGTGTACCAGGCATTGGAGAAAGTCAACGGCAATGTCAAGGATCTCACATGGGAAATATATCGTGACACACTCATCGAACAAGCCGAACAGGGAGTCGACTACTTCACCATACACGCCGGAGTGCTTCGAGCTCACGCCGACCTAATAGGCGAGCGACTCACCGGAATCGTATCGCGTGGCGGTTCTATAATGACCCAATGGGCCGCATTACACGACAGCGAAAACTTCCTGTACACCCACTTTGAGGAAATATGCGAAATTCTCGCCCAATATGATGTCGCCGTGTCACTTGGCGACGGAATGCGGCCCGGAAGCATCCACGATGCCAACGACCGCTCGCAGTTCCTCGAACTCGATGTACTCGGCCAACTCACGGAAATCGCATGGCGTCACAACGTGCAGGTGCTAATCGAAGGCCCCGGCCACGTGCCCATGAACAAAATAAAGGAGAACATGGAGCGTCAGATGTCGGCATGTCACGAAGCACCCTTCTACACGCTCGGCCCGCTCACTACCGACATAGCACCGGGTTACGACCACATAACATCGGCCATAGGAGCAGCGCAGATTGCATGGCTCGGCACGGCAATGATATGCTACGTTACACCCAAGGAACACCTTGCGCTTCCCAATCTTGAGGATGTGCGCAACGGCGTGATAACCTACAAGATTGCCGCCCATGCCGCCGACCTTGCCAAGGGACATCCGGGAGCACAGGTGCGTGACAACGCCATGAGCAAGGCCCGCTATGACTTCCGATGGAAGGATCAGTTCAACCTGTCGCTCGACCCGGCACGCGCCCGTCAATACTATGTCGAGAGCCACAAGGACGACGACCACTTCTGCACAATGTGCGGCCCCAACTTCTGTGCAATGCGAATATCACAGGCCGTAGCCGACAATTGTGTAAAATAAATCAGTTACTAAAATGTTTTATGACGAAATAAAAAAATATGACTGGAACGACACCACGCGCTGCATAGCAGCCAAAACAGCGCGTGATGTCGAGATAGCCCTCGGCAAGGAACAACTGAGCATCGACGATTTCATGGCTTTGATATCACCTGCCGGAGCCGCCTACATCGAGCCTATGGCACAATTGAGCCAGCGTTACACTCAGGAACGATTCGGCAAGACTATCAGCATGTACATTCCGCTCTACATCACAAATTCATGCACCAACTCATGCGTTTATTGCGGATTCAATCACAACAATCCGTTTAAGCGCACAATTCTCACTATGGAGCAAATCGAGCAGGAATGCAAGGCCATACGCAACCTCGGTCCATTTGAGAACCTGCTGATTGTCACCGGTGAAAATCCTGCAAAGGCGGGTGTCGATTATCTTGAGAAGGCGCTACAGACATGCCGTCCCTATTTCAACAACCTCACAATCGAGGTTCAGCCAATGAAATCCGACGACTACTATCGGCTTACAAAATCGGGACTCAACGGCGTGGTATGCTTCCAGGAAACCTACAACGAGGCCAATTACAAAAAGTATCATCCGGCAGGAATGAAGTCTATATACGATTGGCGACTCAACGGATATGACCGAATGGGACAGGCCGGCGTACACAAGATAGGCATGGGAGTGCTCATCGGACTTGAAGACTGGCGAACCGACATAACCATGATGGCGCGTCACCTGCGTTACCTGCGCAAAAATTACTGGATGACGAAATACTCGGTCAATTTCCCGAGAATGCGTCCGTCGGAAGGACATTTCCAACCCAATGTGATAATGTCGGACCGCGAACTTGCGCAAGTCACATTCGCATTCCGCATCTTCGACCATGATGTCGACATAAGCTACTCCACACGCGAGAATCCTGCATTCCGCGACAACATGATGAAACTGGGAGTGACCTCGATGAGTGCCGGAAGCAAGACCGATCCGGGAGGCTATTCAGTCGAACCCGACTCTCTGGAGCAATTTGAGGTGAGCGACGACCGCTCGCCCGTGAACGTAGCCCGACGCATACACGAACTCGGTTACGAAGTCGTGTGGAAGGACTGGGACAAAATCTTTGACTGAACATCACAATCAACAGCTGTGGCGGACGATGTTTCCGCCACAGCTTAACAAAACAATCATCACCACGCTATGGCCGAATTCAATCCGATGCAGCAGATAAAGCATCAATTCTATGCAATGCGCAACGGCGCGATAGCCGACAACATGCGTCGGCAAGGAGCGCCCTACCGCATAATATTCGGAGTCAACCTCCCACAGCTCAACGAGATAGCACGCAACACAGCCAAGTCGGCGGAAATGGCCGAAGCACTCTGGAACAATACCTCGACACGCGAAAGCATGTTGCTCGCACCAATGATATATCCGCACGAGCAATACGACATCGCCACCGCACGCCGATGGTGCAACGGCATAACCACTCCCGAAGTAGCCGACATTCTGTGCATGAAACTGCTGCGACACATGGATTTCGCATCACAACTTGCCGATGAGCTTATATTGTCGGAAAACGACATGGTGCGATACACGGCATTGCGGTTGATGTTCAACCTGCTCCCCAATCGCATAACCGAAGTGAAAGCCTACGCCGAAAGCGAAATGCAGCACGGTTGCAACCTTACGGCATCGGTGTGCCGCCCGTTGCTCGATGAAATCAGTTTTCTGGAAGAAGACAATTGACTAACGGCATCGACTCATGCGATCGCTGATCCACACACCCAACAGTATCAGCGAACAGCCTACATAGCCGACAATCGACACCTTTTCACTCAATAGCAACGCTGACGCTATCAGCGTTATTATCGGTTGTACATAAAGATAGTTGTTGGCTTTTATTGCACCCAATCCCTTTACGGTAAAAGCCCATATAATGAAAGCTATCATCGAACAGAACACGCCAAGGAACAAGAAATTGCTCCATACATCAAACTGCAGGTACACGTCAAGCGGAGTGTGTTCGGGAATGGCTATCAGAAAAGGAATGGCTGTCACCATTCCGTAAAAGAATGTCTTGCGCGAGATGAACATCACGGTGTAAAATGCACTCAGTTTCCTGAGCACAAGACTGTAGACCGACCAACACACTGCGGCCGAAAGCGACAACAAGTCACCCAGCGGCTTCACATCCAGCACAAAACTACTGTTGAAAATGACGCATCCCACGCCAAGGAATGCGATAAGCGAGCCCATCAGCACGCCCTTGCCCGGGCGTTCATTCTTGTAGATGGCTCCCACCAAGAGTGTAGTAATGAGCGGTGAAAGGGTTACAATGAGCGATACATTAGATACAAGCGTATATTCAAGCGCCGTGTTTTCAGCTATGAAATAGAGTGATCCGGCGCAAAGACCGCATGAAACAAAGAGCAATTCATCGCGAAGCGAGTTGGAAAATATACGCTTATGACACACACACAGCACAAGCAAATAGGCAAGAAGGGTTCTCACCACATATACTTCAGTCGGGTTAATCCCGTGCTCCAGAAGAACCTTGGTCGACACAAACGAAACGCCCCATGCCGTGACAGTGAGCAGTGCTCCAAGATGATACCACAATGCCTTTGACTGATTTGCTCTTAAATTAACGCTCATATAAACGCCCTATTAAAAACTTTTGTGCAAACTTACTCAAAATTTCGCACAAACGGCAAACAATTCAACCTTTTCTCTTGTATTTATAAGTAAATAAAATCACTTCGAGATAGCGTGCGAGTAAAATAAAATGTTAACTTTGCCATCTCGAATTAAGTTAAAATGTAAAATTAGAAACTATGAAACTTATTAAGCTTACAGGTGCGGCATTATTAGCCGTGTGCATTCTTGTTTCATCGGGATGTAGTTCAATGACCAACACCGGAAAGGGAGCTCTTATCGGTGGCGGTGGCGGCGGTGCCTTAGGTGCCGGCATAGGCGCTCTTATCGGTGGCGGTAAAGGCGCCGGTATAGGTAGTGCAATCGGTGCTGCAGTAGGTGCCGGAGCAGGTGCCCTTATCGGAAAGAAGATGGACAAGCAGCAGCAGGAACTTCAGGCTGCTCTGCCCGAGGACACAAAGGTTGAACAGACAACCGACCAGAACGGATTACAGGCAATCAAGGTGACATTCCCCGGCGGAATCCTCTTCCCCACCAACGGAACTACACTCAGCCCGTCGGCAAAGCAGGATCTCTCCAAGTTTGTCGTGTCATTGCGTGAAAATCCCCTCACCGATGTACAGATCTTCGGATTCACCGACAACACTGGTGGCTACGCTGTAAATGAAAGAGTATCAACCGGCCGTGCCGATGCAGTGCTCTCCTATCTCGTCAACTCGGGCATCCAGCCTACCCGTCTTTCAGCTCAGGGTGTGCCCATGGCCGACTATGTAGCTTCAAATGATACTCCTGAAGGACGTGCTCAGAACCGTCGTGTAGAGATCTACATCACCGCAAGTCCGCAAATGATTCAGGACGCCGAGAACGGAACATTGTAATCTACAATATTGCGACATAACACATCGGGGTGCACTAACTGATATAGTGCATCCCGATTTTTTCATTTTTAAGACATTGTGATTGTCCACATTGAAGAATAATGTTAATTTTGCAACATAAACATTTAACAGCATCAAAAATCATGACCGCACAATCCATCCGTCTTCATTCGCTTGAATACCGCGATGTACGCACCTACATCATCGCAGCACTTTTTGTCGTAGGCAATGTAGTTTTGCCCCAGATATGTCACCTCGTGCCCGGAGGCGGCCTCACCTGGTTACCGATATACTTCTTTACTCTTGTTGGAGCCTACAAATTCGGATGGCGCGTCGGAGTCATCACCGCGCTTATGTCGCCGCTCATCAACTCCATGATGTTTGGCATGCCTCCCGTAGCGATGCTCCCGATCATCACAATGAAGAGCCTCATCCTTGCCGCAACAGCATCATGCTTCGCCCATAAATTCAACCGACTATCAATCATCGTGATTCTTGGCATAGTCATCAGCTATCAGCTGATAGGAACCGCTGTCGAGGCACTCATGATAAACTCATTCTCAGCCGCACTCTCCGACCTTACCACCGGACTTCCCGGACTGGCTTTCCAGGTAATAGGCGGCTACCTCACAATACGCTACATCCTCAACAAGTAAGTCACACTTATAATTCATAATGAAAGGACAGGAAGGAAAATATTCTCCTGTCCTTTCATTTTTTATGGTTTTAAACATAATGTTTTGAGATAACGAAAAATGTTTCTTACCTTTGTGTTGATAATAACGCAGTTTTGAATTATGAAATTTCGCAACCCGTTCATAAAGCTTACAGCCTCCGCTTTGATGCTGATTCTCACGGCAGGAGCAATGCAGGCAATCGAGCTTCCCATAAAGAAAATAAACGGTAAAGAATACTACTATTACCAGGTTAAGCCGAAAGAAACAATCTACAGTTTGTGCAAACAATTCGGACTGACCAAAGCAGAACTTATAAAATACAACCCCGTTGTGGCCGACGGACTGCGCGCCAACCAGATTCTCTATTTCCCTGTCGACGAAATGGACCAGATTACAGCGGAAAAGGAAGCTCCCCAAGAAAAGTCCAAGCCAAAAACCATCGATGTAGCATCGGTAGAGTCAACCCATTTCGTGGAGAAAGGTGAAACCATCTACGGAATCAGCAAACACTACGGAATAACCGAAGAGGAGCTGATTGCGGCAAATCCATCGATAGCCCACGGTCTAAAACAGGGAGTGGTGCTCAACATCCCCAAAAGCGGAAATCATGTGACATCGATATCATCGGAAGCTGATGTTGCCGAAGCCGACAACTATATAAGGGACGAAGAACCTGCAACCGAGCCGGAACAAGAGCCCGAAACCGAAACCACCGTCGTGGCTGAAGAAACGGGAACCGAGCAAGAGGCAGCACCTGAACCAAAACGGGAACCTGTAGTGCCGGCCATACCCGCGACTACCGTCAACGACTATTATAACGAGGAGGACACCGATGCCGAAGAGCCGTCGGAGGATGAAGCAACCGAAGAACAATCGGAGGAGAGCGACTCTACAATTGTCGACAACTCAGTCGACATAGCCGTGATGCTTCCCTTCATGCTCGATCAGGAGAAACCCGACAAGCAGACTCAGCTATACACCGAGTTCTACAAAGGATTCCTCATCGCAGTCGACAGCCTGCGCAACATAGGCAGCAAAATCAACATCCGCGCATTTGACACGGCGGCAAGCATCGACACCGTGCGCAACCTCATGACTTCGCCCGACTTCGGTGTATATGACATCATAATCGCTCCCGACGACGAGGCTCAGCTCAATGCCATCTCGGACTTCGCGCTACAGCATGACATGAATGTAATGAACATCTTTGCCGTAAAGAGCGAGTTGTACAAAAACAACAAGGCTGTAATGCAGGCCAACATCCCCCACTCCGACATGTATGACGAAGCCGTAACCGCATTGCTCGGCTCCTACATGGACTACATGCCCGTGCTGCTTATCCCCAACGAAGGCAAGACCGATAAGATTGAATTTGTCAACAAGCTCCGCTCCGAGCTGTCGTCACGCAACCTCCCATTCACCGAGATACACTATTCGGGCTATCTGAAGGAGAGCGACCTTGCACAGCTTGAGCATGACAACCGTTACATATTCGTACCCGCTTCGGGAACACAGACCGAGTTCTCTCACATCATAGGAGCTCTGAAGACCTATCGCGAAAATCTTCTGGACTACAACAATGTGCGCCTCTTCGGATATCCCGAATGGATTACATTCCGCAGCGACATGCTCGAAAATCTGCACACGATGAACTCAACCATCTACTCACGCTTCTTCAACGACGACTCAAGCTACCGCTCGCGTGACTTCGCCGAACTCTACAAGCGCTGGTACGGCTCACCCATGATGAGCGCGATTCCCGTGCAGGGCATCCTCGGATTCGACACCGGATTCTATATAATCAATGCGATACACCGTGACAACAACGGGTTGAACAATTCACATTACTCTTACGACGGAATCCAAAGCGGCTACCACTTCTCAAAGCCCGCCGAATCGGAAGGTGTAATAAACGACCGATTGTACTTCATCAATTTCCGTCCGTCAGGAGTAATCGAAAAACTTCCACTGTAAATGAACATGATTCGCAATATAGCATTGGCTCTGCTGTCGGTCATTGGCTTGACCGCATCGGCACAGGCTCACTATACCTCAAAAGTAGCGATAGGCGGTAAAGCCGGTGTCACACTCTCCAAAATGTCGTTCGCACCCAGTACCAAGCAATCATTTGTAGTGGGTGAAACGATGGGTATAACAGTGCGCTATTGGGAGGAGCGTCACTTCGGACTGATAGCCGAATTAAACCTGGAGCAACGCGGATGGAAGGAGAATTTCGAGGGTGCGCCGTTCAGCTTTGAACGCAAGCTCAACTATATACAGCTGCCTCTTCTCACCCACATATTCTTTGGAGGACGCACCGTAAAAGGGTTCTTCAATCTCGGTCCCGAGGTGGGATACATGATCAGCACAAGCTATTCATCCAACTTCGATGTCCACAACATAGCCAACATACCCGACTTTCCGCCAAACCGCGAAACCGACCAGATGGTATTGGAACCCACCAATAAGTTTGACTACGGAATATCGGGAGGCGCGGGCATTGAATTTACAATCAAGCGCAAGCACCTCATAAATCTCGAAGCACGTTACTACTTCGGAATCGGCAACATATTCCCCGATGAGCGTCGTGACACATTCTCGGCTTCACGAGGAATGTCGATACTCGTCACTCTGGGCTATAGCTATCGCTTAAAATAATAAGCTCTAAATCTTGCCGGGAGCGGTGAGGATGTGAAACACGAGGTCATTGAGGATGTCGTAGGAATCCATACGCGACCCCACACCCTTGCTGCGACAATCGGCTACGCGAATCTCGTGCAGAATCTCAATCAACTTCCACGCATTGTAATTGCGCATTCCCTGCTTGTAATCGTCGGGCAGCCATGAACGGCGTATTCCTATCTCGGCACATAACGCACTCTCGCTTCTGTCGCGACAGTAGGTTACAAGCAACAGATTGGAGAAATAGTTCCATATAGTGCCTATAGTCACCACGACAGGATTATTCTTGGGATTGCGGCGGAAATAGTCGACAATCCTGAAGGCACGGTTGAAATCCTTCACGGCAAGAGCGTTCACAAGCTCAAAGTTATTGTAATCCTTGCTCATGCCTATGTGGCGTTCAATCACCTCGGGAGTTATAGTTGAACCAGGTGCAAGAGCCACCGTGAGCTTGTCGATTTCATTATACAGTCGCGAAAGGTCGGTGCCCACATAGTCGCGCAACATGGCGAGTCCCTTGGTTTCGATGTTAAGACCCTTCTGCTTTATGAATCCGCTTATTATGGGCCCTGCATTGCGGTCGGTCACCTTCTGCGACTCAAATACCACCCCGCCATGCGTGTTTATCTGCTTTATCAGGTCCTTGGCCTTGGCTTGCGCGCCTCGGCAGCTGATCACCAATATCGTCGACATCGTGGGCTGTGAAGCATAGAGATGAAAGCGGTTAAGCTGGTCGGCCCTTATGGCCTGTGCTTCCTTCACTATCACCACCTGATAATCCGACATCATAGGATAACGGCGACATGCGTCCATTATCGTGTCAGGCCCTGTTTCAGGAGCATAGAATGTATAGAGATTAAAGTCACGGTCGGCTTCGGGAATTATATTCTCAAACATCGACAGCAACTCGTCGATATAGTAGCCCTCCTCGCCATGCAGCAAATATACGGGAGCATATTTGCGTGATGCGAGCTGCGATTTCAATCCTTCAAATGTAACTGCCGACGATGCCTGAGCCATAACTTATAACGGTAATAAATTTTTTTTGTAAATTTACAGAAAATAAGTGACGCAAACAAGAATATTGAATGGAGCTGAACCTGCCATCGTTTGACATAAGACTGCAACGTGACGACGAAGGTGTAAAAATCTTCGACCGATTGCGCAAGAAGTTCATCATACTCACCCCCGAGGAGTGGGTAAGACAACACTTCGTGAACTATCTTATAAATCATAAGGGATTCCCCGAATCGCTAATGGCCAACGAAATAGGGATAACACTCAACGGCACGCGTCGCCGTTGTGACACAGTGGTATTTGACAAGCACGGCTCCCCAATGGTGATTGTCGAGTATAAAGCGTCGTCAATAGTGATTTCGCAGTCGACATTTGACCAGATAGTGCGTTACAACATGGTGCTCCATGCACGTTATCTCATCGTGTCAAACGGCATGAACCACTATTGCTGCCGCATTGACTACGACAACATGTCCTACGATTTTTTGAAAGAAGTTCCCGATTACGCCGATTTAGAGCCGATTCGACAATAAATATTAACGGCAGGGTCTTAGAATAGGTAGACCACTCTAATGTCCCAAGTGCGGTTCTTGGCACTGAAATCATCGAGCAACTTGGTCTTGACGGCGTAGACCATACCCCATGTGCGGCTTGCCTGTACCTGCCAGTTCTTGAAAATCTCGACACCCAATCCCACGGTAAGTCCCATTTCACCTCCGGCATACTTCAAGGCCTTCACATTACTGTGAGCGGCAAGGATGCTGAATGACGGGCCACCGAACACAAAGGGAGCGACATAGTCCTCCATTCCGTTAAGGCGGGTATATTTGAATCGAAGATGTATAGGTATCTCTATGTAATGAAGATAGCTGCGCTCCTTGCCGTAACCCTGCGAAGCCCACACGAGCTTTTCACCGAGATTCAATGTGGCACCGCGCTGCTCATAGAAAATTCCCGAACTTACACCGAAACCGATGCCGGGAAACATCATCTCGGTGGCTATACCGGTTGAGAATCCCACACTCTTGTCGACTGTAATCAAGTCCTGACGGAATTTAAGATTGGTGATATCGATTCCCAGCATAGGGCCGTAACGGAATTGAGCCGATGCGCTGAATGCGCCTATCATTGAAGCCACGAGGGCAAGACATAGAATATACTTTCTCATTTATAATGTTATTTTAGCACAAAGTTAACGATAGTCAACGTATTTACGCAATAACGAAGTGTAAAAATCGTGAAATATCGACGAAAAGCGCAAAATCATGCAAAAAGTCGCGCTATGTCATCGATTGCTATGATGGTTATTATAATTTTCTCGTCGGGAGTATAGTTGGGCGTAGTAAGTTTAAACAAATCGCCAAGCAGATGCTCCATTTCGGCCGATGTAAGCTGACGCCCCGGCTTTATCGCCGCGGCTCTCGCCATCGACAAAGCAATGTTGTGACGAAGGTCATCGGCTATCTTTCCGCTTCCGTCGACAACCGTGTCAATCATCGACAGCATCAGTTCCCTCGGATTGACATCGTTCATGACCGAAGGCATACCGTTAAGCGTCCAGGAATTGTCGCCCAGACATGATATGTCGAAGCCGAGAGCGTTGGCCTCATCGACTATGCCCTCCATAACGGCATTTTGCGCGGCGGTAAGGTCGACGACTTCGGGAAATATAACACGCTGAGTGCTCAACGCATCGAGATTTGCAAGGTCGATGTAACGGTCATAGAGTATCCTCACATGAGCGCGATGCTGATCGATGACCATGAGCCCCGATTTGGAGGGCGACAATATGTAACGGTTCTTGAGTTGCATTGCGCTCTGACTGTCGGTCACGGCTCCAAAGTCCAGTTCACCGGCTGCCTCATCATTCATGGTCGACGATACGGCCGACAGGTCGACATCATCGGTCATGTCGTTCAATGCACTTCCGCGCATTGTTTCGTAGGACTCATCACGGTTACGTGCAAAGTCTTCGTAAAGCTTCTCCCAATCCTGCGTTGCGTCATTCAATCCGCTTCGCCACGAACCGCCCGATGTCGACGGCGATGAATCACGCGTGGAGGTGTTGAAGGGGTTGTATGACTTGTCGATTTTCACCTCATGGCTGGCATTGGCATTGGGATTGAACACGGGAATATCGGGAGCGTCGGTGACATCAAATTCAATCGACGGCACGGCGTTGAACTTGCCCAGGCCCTCCTTTATGACAGCGGTGAGAATCTGCCATATAGGCTGCTCGTTCTCAAACTTTATTTCGTTTTTGGTAGGATGTATGTTGACATCTATCGTGTCGGGGTCAACCGTGAAGTTAAGGAAATAGCACGGTTGCTCATCGGCAGGAATCAACTGGTCGTAGCACTGCATCACCGCCTTGTGGAAATAGGGGTGACGCATATTGCGCCCGTTGACCATCAGATATTGCAAAGCCCCCCTCTTGCGCGCATTTTCCGGTCGGCTGACAAATCCCGATATGCGCACGAGCGAAGTGTCGGTTTCAACCGGAACAAGCTGCTTGTCAAGTGCCTTGCCGAAAAGGTCGATTATACGCTGCTTAAACGAGCATTTCATCAATTGATGGACAGTCGTGTCGTTATGCACCAACAGGAACTCCACATTGGGATTTACCAATGCAAGTCGCTCAAACTCACGGAGTATGTTGCTCATCTCAACGTGATCGCTTTTAAGGAACTTTCGCCGTGCGGGCACATTGAAGAATAGATTCTTGACCATCATGTTGCTTCCCGGCGTGCACACATCGGGCTCCTGGCTTTCGACCGTCGAGCCGCTGATGACGATGCGTGTGCCTATGTTGTCGTCCTTGCGCATAGTGCGCAATTCGACTTGCGATATGGCGCATATAGAAGCAAGAGCCTCTCCGCGGAATCCCATTGTGTGAAGCGAGAACAGGTCGGAGGCCTGTGATATTTTGGATGTAGAGTGACGCTCAAATGCCAGTCGTGCATCGGTAGGCGACATTCCGCAACCGTTGTCGACAACCTGTATCAAAGTGCGTCCGGCGTCTTTAAGTATTATTTTTACGATGGTAGCTCCCGCATCTATAGCATTTTCGACCAATTCCTTTATCACCGATGCGGGACGCTGAATCACCTCTCCGGCCGCTATCTGGTTAGCCACCGAATCGGGCAACAGCTTTATTATATCGCTCATTTTTTATAGTTTTCCTTGATTTAATTCACTGCAAAAATAGTGAAAAACTACGATATTTTACCCACTTTTCAGCGCAATCGTGCATTAAACTCCTTGCGCTCCCGGTCGAAAAACCAGCCCCACTTGTTAAAATATTTCATCATGTTCACGATGTGAATCCACAACATCCTGCTGTTGTGATAGGAAGCTGCACGGTGACGGTGGACCACCGTTATTCCCGGATAGTAGATTGTGCGATACATCCTGTGCAATCGGCGTGAAAGGTCGATGTCCTCGGGATACATGAAAAATCGCTCGTCAAACAACCCTACTCTTTTCAATGCCGACACGCGCAGCAGCATAAAGCTCCCCTGATGATAGGGTGCATCGAATACCTCACCGTGTGACATGGACTTAAGCAGATAACGCTCATCGGACAATCGTGAGATAAATGACGGCATGAAACGCCGGGCAAACACATTCCACGGAGTGGGAAGCATGCGGCTCGTGTATTGTAACGCACCTGTTGAATCGACAATGCGCGGATGCAGCAAAGCCACATTCTCATTCCGCTCCATGTAACGCACGGCTATCTCAACCGACCCCGAAGGAAATTCCACATCGCTGTTCAACACCAGATGGTAACGCACGCCCAATTCAATACTCTTGCGTAACGCGACATTGTGCCCCGCACCGTAACCCACATTTTCATTAGCCATATACTCAACAACGGGATACCGGCCGCAAAGCTCCTCGACCGTCATGTCACGGGCATTATCCACCACATACACCCTGCTCACAACAGGCGAAGAGAGTGACTCAAAACAACGGCGCAACTCGTCACAATCGGTGTGATACGTTACTATGGATACCGCTACATTCATCATTTCGACAAGCGTGACAATAATTTGAAGAAGCCCTTTCCAGGCAACGAAGCGATTATACCGAGCTTGTTCTTTGCCCTTACCCGCCTGTCACGCAGGCAACCCATGCGCAACTTCGATATGACATCCCAACAGGCATCGGCTTCCTTAGAGTAGCCCAAACCGTTACGCACAAGCAGAACAAACATGTTGAAATGCGCACTAAGCATGCGACTTTTAGCGGCAGCTGACGCAGCAGGGCAATTGAGAGCTACATACTCCCCTATTCGCCCCACGACATCGAGCACATCGAGCCTGTCACGGGTGAAAACCGACAACCGGCTTCCGGAGCGCTTGCGGTAGAAATATAACACCTCATCACGAAATACAATTCTGCGGGCCCTACCGATTACACGCGGCATTATGTCAAGGTCCTCATACATGATTCCGGGAGTGAAACGCTCCTCGTCAAACAGGTGACGGGCAAACATCTTTCCCGATACCGATGAATCGACACCGTCCTGATAAAGCAACGACTTCATGGCATCGTCACGTGACATGATCAGAGACTCCGAATCACAGTGACGCATCTTGCCACCTACACGCGTCACCGCCATATCGGCATCGGTCATCATCGCATATAGCCGCGTGACATAATCACTGGCTATGACATCGTCACTGTCGACAAACGTGACATACTCGCCCCGCGACACATCGATTCCGGCGTTACGTGCAACAGAAGGGCCGCAATTGTCACATTCAACCAAACGGAATTGACCGTCACGTTCAACACGCCGGCGACATATAGCGTTACTTCCGTCGGTCGAACCGTCATCAACAAGAATCACTTCCATATTGTCGCACGACTGCAAAGCAATGCTCTCAAGACATTCGTCAAGAAAGGGAGCCGTGTTGTAGACCGGAACTATTACCGATATCAAAGGGAGATGATCCATATAGACAAAGTTAACACATCACGACAAATGTAGCGTCATTGCTGTGTCAAAAATATTGCATAACGTTTACGCTTCAATTAAATCGATTGAAAACGCACAAACTATTGAATAATTATTCCTATGTTTGCTCTTAACCAACATCTACATGGCATGGCACAACATAACGAACTTGGGAAATGGGGCGAACAGGTGGCCTACGAGTATCTTCTCGTGCAAGGCTACACGATGGTTGAACGTGACACCCGGCAAGGGCATTTTGAAATCGACATCATAGCCACCAAGGGCAACCGCATCATATTCATCGAGGTCAAGACGCGTTCCGACCTCAAGGTCGACCCCGTTCAGTCGATAAATTCACGCAAGATAGGACGAATATGCGCCGCAGCCAACAGCTATGTAAAACAACACAAACTGCCCCATGAGGTGCAGTTTGATATTGTCATTGTCATCGGAAATCCCGACAGCTATACGATTGAACACATTCCCGACGCATTCATTGCGCCGATGCGCGGATACCGCTAATCGACCCGTCGTTTTCTGACCGTGGGATCGGGCTCGTTCAACAATGCCTCCATTTCGGGAGGGATGTTGAATATGTCATCCTTATCCTTTGGACGCAATGCCTCATACCATTGGAAATTGGAGAGATAGAATATCGATTTCTTGGCCAGGTAAAGAGGTGTAGCCGTTCCAGTGACATCAGGCCACATCTTTATACGCTCCACCTGCATTGGCCCGGCAGAGAAATCGGCAGTAAGGAAACTGCTCTCGGAGTTCACTATCTTGTTTATAGTAGAGTCACTCTCCTCAGGCAACAACACCACCTCGACATTGCCGCTCACATCTAGCCTGCGCATATTGCCGTCGACAAATGTCGCCAGCATCTCCTTTCCGCTCAGCTGATTGTAAAATTCCTCACCTACATGCTCGGCCGTAAAACCGAACTCGGGCAACTTGGCCCAGTCGACCGTGGAATCATTGAAATGCACATATATCACATTTCCAAATATCTGACGCGCCTCATTCCACACAATTGGATGACGGTGCATATAGAGGGTGGAGTCACGCTCCATAAAACTTAACGAATCGCAAAGTCCCTGGATGTCGACTCGCCAAAAACGCACACGCGGATAGGCCGTCATGACATGTGTGGAGTCGTCGTGCAACACATAGGAACGTATCGTGTCGCCATGCATATATAGAGTGTCGCCCTTGCTGTATTCAAGGATTCGGGCACGATTGGTGGCGAATGCGCTGTCCTGTTTCTCAAAGTAACAGCCGTAGTTGCCCTCGAGCATTGTCTGCCTTACCGAGTCGGTAAGCACCATGTTGCCGAAAGCCTCGCCGAAACCGGCTTTCTGGTCGTAATATATAGTGTCGCCTGTCAATGTGCTGCCGCCCTCGGTGACGATAAGCGACCGGTCAAAGAGTTCCGAGAAGCCCATATCGGTATTATAGATTCCGTTACTTGAGTAGACGGTGGCACTGTCGGTGACAATAGTCGTGGGGCTTATAATGCGTGCTATGTGGGTGCCGGTATTGTAAAGCAGAGTTTCGGTAGTCATGCGGAAATCCTTCTCCTCAATGTCGTTCAGCACCACATGCTCGCGGAACTCGGCATCCTTGGTGTCGGGGCTGTATTGTCCGTAACCCGAAGTCAGCTGATTCTCGGCATCGGTAATCTTACCCTCGTTGTCATAGTAACCGATATTCGACGCAATGTCGTAATAGAAAGTATAGGTTTCCAATTCGACATCCTTATTAATAAGTCGCACCGGATTTATGTCATCGCCGTAGAAAGTGGCAAGTTCATCGGCACCGTTATAGTCAAGCTCATCAGCATATACAAACAGGGTGTCGCCCTGCTCCATCCTCACATTTCCGAAAGCGTTCAACGAGCTTGACGCTTCGTAGAAATGAGCGCTGTCACAGAACATGAACATATCGCCCTTTCGGAACTGCACGTTACCTATCAGCACCTGATATTCGGTGCTGACCTTCTCATCCATCAACAGCTTGTCGGCACGTTCAAGAAACACACGACCTTCGGTGTGTCGATTAGCCGATGGAATAGTAGGCTTTATAGCCAAAGTATCATTGGTCGCCAAAGGCGACTGTCCCTGCCGCTGCAAACCTTGACTGCCAAAAACTATCGACGGGACAAGAATACCCAAAAGGCATAGAAGGATAAGACTCCTTCTATGCCCTGAGTATAAGTTAGGTCGGTCGTTATTACGATTCATCTAAATCACTGATTTTTGTTTCGCTTCAACCAGCCATCGTGCTGGAAATCACAGTCGCGCCATCCGTCCTCGATGCGCACGTAGGTGTCCTTGATTTTCTTATCGATCCACTCGGCAATTATCTTATTGCGCAACGAGTTTTCATACATGTTCTTTATCATCTGGTAGTCGTCGCTCAATGTCGCGCGATGTCCATCGATGCGATCGGCCAGTTTCACTATAGCCACTATCTCACGGTTGTTGGTGGGATCCGACATGATGAACGGCTTCGACACTTCGCCTATCGACATAGTGTTTACGGCTCGGCTCACCTCCTGGGGCAGCTCTCCCATCTGGAATCGCGTAGTACCGGTTTCGCCATTCACCATCAATCCGCGGTTGAATCGTGTATTCTTATCCTGCGACAAACCTACTACAGCATCCTCAAAGGTGAACTTCTCGGCAAGAATGTCGGAACGCACCGAATCGAGTCGGTTTATAGCGTCGGTAAGATCCTTTTCGGCAACCTTCGGACGCAACAGGATGTGTCGGGTGTTAATGCGGTCGCCGCGCTTCTCGATAAGCTGAATTATGTGATATCCGTAGGTAGTTTCAACGATCTTGGAAACTTTCTTGGTGTCATTCAGGTTAAAAGCGGCAGCGGCATATTCAGGCTCGAGGTGTCCACGACCGAGGAATCCGGTTTCACCGCCTCGCATACCCGAACCGTCCTGAGCCTCGGAGTGGAGAATGGCAAGAGTCGAGAAATCGGCCTCGCCCTTATTGACCTTATCGGCATAGTCGCGCAGTCGCGACTTAACCTCCTCGATTTCCTCTCGCGGAATTACAGGATTTATAGTAAGAATCTGCACTTCCACCTGCATGGGTACGAAAGGAATACTGTCCTGAGGGAGTCCCGAGAAATATTTACGCACATCGGAGGGTGTGGTTTTTACATCCTTGGTGAGATTGGCCTGCACCTCCTGCACTTTATAGCGGTTACGCATAGACTCCATCATGGTTTCACGAATCTGAGGCAACGGACGACGATAGAACTGCTCGACCTTTTCCTGAGTACCAAGCTCATTTATAAGATAATTAATCTGCATTTCCACACGCTGTGAAACCGCACCTTCGGAAACCTCGACCGTATCAAGCTCAGCCTGATGCAAGAAAAGCTTCTCGATAGCGAGTTGTTCGGGAATCACGCAATAGGGATCACCGTCTACATTGGCACGCTCATAAAGCATGGTCTGGTACATCTCCTCAACTTCCGACTTATAGATGGGCTGATCGCCTATCCACCATGCCACCTCTTCAATGACATTGTTGTTTTGCGCTATAGCAGCTATCGCCACCCCGGCGGCTGCAAATAATGTGATTGCTTTGTTTAGTTTCACTTTATATAATTTCTATTCTTGGTTAGCAGTATTAAGTTAACTATCATTGCTTGGCATCGTTCAACCCCAAGTCGACACGCACTTCAATGTCGCCGTCCTTCAATCCTTCGTCATAAAGCTGCTGTCGCAGTTCACGGTCATAGTCAACACGTGTACGGTTTATCAGCAGTTCCCTTATGCTTTCGGCAGCCGCCTCAAAGGGAGAAACGGAACCCGACGGCATATATTCACTCACGCTCAGCAGATATACATATCCGTCACGCGTGGTTTCAAATGTCTTGTTGCGGCTCAGAAAAGCGTCGGGCGAGCCGCCGAAGTCAAAGGGAATTTTGGCCTCGACCTCTTCCCAAGCAATCCATCGGTCACGAAAATAGTCATAATGAATGGCTTCGCTCAACCCATATTTCTCAAGATTGTCGATGTCGGCGGCCTTGTCGGAGCGATACCATTTACGCACATCCGACAGTCCTGCCGCATCCTTGGGGACCTTAATGTAGATGCCTTTTACAAGCGGACTCTTCAGCTTGAAATCCGATTTATTGGCTTCGTAGAATGCTCTCAAAGTGTCAACCGGAATGCTTTCGGCGGCATGCTCGGCATACATCTGACGGCGATATTCCCACATCAGCAACTCGTTTCGATAATCTTCGACAAGCTTGTCGATGCGCTTTGTATCGGAAATGTTGCGTGCGGCAATCTCCCCTACCAGCTTATTGTCAATCCACGTGCGGATATAGGCACGTGTAAACTTCACGCTGTCGTCGGGCGACAATCCATAAGGAATATTCGATGCCAAATCATCGGCTGTAAGCGTCGATGCGCCTACCCTCACCAATACATCATCCTCCACCGAATCGGATTCGGTACCACTGCAGGCGGCGAAAGCGATAATGAGAGGCATGAAAGCTATGTAACGTATTACATTCATCTTAATGTGTATGGCAATCAAGCTTCAAATTTACTAAAAATTCAAATAAGGCAACTCCTTTATTGGATTTTTATTGACTTTTATGAGATATTTAAGCTTTTTTGAACTATCGATTCAAAATCGAGAGAGGCATGCTGCGGCGGTTTACCGTGACATGCCTCTCTCATTTATGTTAAAGCAATGAATTACTGATGTGACGCACTGTAGTTGGGTGCCTCGCTGGTGATAGCCACATCGTGAGGATGGCTCTCGGCCACTCCGGCATTGGTGATGCGTGTAAACTTGGCACTATGCAGCTTATCGATGTTCTTGGCTCCGCAGTAGCCCATACCGGCTCTCAAGCCGCCGAGCATCTGATAGGTAACTTCATAGAGCGAGCCCTTAAACGGAACACGTGCGGCAATTCCTTCGGGGACAAGCTTGCGGGTATCGGTTTCACCGGCCTGGAAATAGCGGTCCTTTGAACCCTTCTCCATAGCCTCAAGCGAACCCATGCCACGATAAGCCTTATACTTACGGCCGTTGTAGATGATAGTGTCGCCGGGCGACTCCTCTACACCGGCAAGCATACCTCCGAGCATAACCGAATAAGCGCCTGCGGCAAGAGCCTTTACAATGTCACCCGAGTAACGTATACCACCATCGGCGATCAACGGGACATCGGTTCCCTCAAGAGCCTTGGCTACATCGTAGACAGCCGACAACTGAGGAACTCCCACACCGGCAATAACTCGAGTAGTGCATATAGATCCCGGACCTATGCCCACCTTAACGCCGTCGGCGCCGTTCTCGACAAGGAACTTGGCAGCTTCGCCTGTTGCAATGTTGCCGACAACCACGTCGATGTTGGGATACTTCTCCTTAACGCTGCGGAGCACACCGACCACACCTGCGCTGTGACCGTGAGCCGTGTCGATAACGATTGCATCGACACCTGCAGCCACAAGTGCATCCACGCGGTCCATGACATCGGGAGTTACACCCACGCCGGCGGCTACGCGAAGACGGCCAAGAGCGTCCTTGCAGGCATTGGGCTTGTCCTTAGCCTTGGTTATGTCCTTATATGTAACGAGGCCCACAAGTCGACCTTCATTGTCAACTACGGGCAATTTCTCTATCTTATGCTGTTGGAGTATGCTTGCAGCCTCTTCAAGATTGGTGGTCTGTGAAGTCGTGACAAGATTCTTTGATGTCATCACCTCATCGATAAGACGGTTGAGGTTCTGCTCAAAACGCAAATCACGATTGGTAACGATACCAACAAGCTTACGGTCGTCATCGACAACGGGAATACCCCCGATATGGAATTCCTCCATCATGGCCAAAGCATCCCTTACGGTACTTCCGCGCTTGATGGTGACAGGATCATATATCATACCGTTTTCGGCACGCTTAACGGCATGTACCTGACGAGCCTGCTCGGCAATCGACATGTTTTTGTGGATAACACCGATACCGCCCTCGCGAGCAATGGCAATGGCAAGACGAGCCTCGGTCACCGTGTCCATAGCGGCCGAAACCAGTGGTACATTCAATGTTATGTTTCGTGAAAACTTGGTGGTAAGGTCAACACACCGCGGTAAGACTTCCGAATAGGCCGGAATCAATAGGACATCGTCAAATGTAAGACCGTCCATTTTTACTCTATCTGCAATAAATGACATACTGTGTAGAATTTATTGCGCACAAAGTTAATGATTTTTTCACATATTAAAAAATCGGCGGCCAAAATCATTCCTGATTTAGCCGCTTTTTTTAATATATTTTAAGCATTCTGGGCGGTTTTGCCGGTTTCAGCCGCACGAGCGTGCATCGCCGCGTCAAAACAGAGTGAGCAGATACTTGCGTATAGCGACACGCACATCAGCCGCACGACAATTAAATCCGTTCACCATTATGACCACCACATGGGTTGGACGGCGTGAGGCGTCAAGCTTGTAACCGGCATAACACAGCACGCCGTTCATGCTGCCCGACTTCAATGCCAACCGTCCGGCAAGCCTCGTGTCGGCGAGAAGCGCCCTTACAGTGCCCTCCTTTCCCGCCAACGGGAACAATGACACATAATCCTTGTCAGACGACATCTTAGCCAATATGTCACCAAGAAACTTAGGTGTGAAACGGTTGGTGCGCGCAAGTCCGCTACCGTCACACACCTTTATCGAAGAAAAGTCGACTCCCTCACCCTTCCAATAATCACTCTGGACTTCAAGAGCGGCATCGGCAGTGTGCAATCCCTTGGCCGACGAAAGCGCGCGCAACATCCCTTCAGCAAAAAGGTTGTTGCTCTTAAGCATCATTACGCGCAATATCTCGTCGCGCAACGGCGACTTGTGCCTTAACGGAGTAATGCCATTAACCTTGACCTCCATGAACTCGTTGCCACACCCGATGCCGGCTTTACCCAGCGCATCGACAATTTCGTCACGCAACACAAAGTCAGGATAGGGCATCGAATAGCGTGACGCATAGCTCTCGCCCCTGACGGTGCCATACACATTTAGTATATAGGAACCCTCGCCGCGCATTGCCATGACATTGCCCTTTGAGCCGCTGCGCAGTGAGTTGACCACCTCAAGTCCCGGAACGGCCGGTGTAGTGTCGACACCCGTCGACCCGTCGCCGGGATACAAACGCATCGAAAAACTGTTGTCCTTATAGTTCAAGCCATAAAGTCCCGCACCATATTCCCAGGCAATGTCCTCAAGCAGCCAATAGGGCGACACGCCTATTTCGGGAAATCCGCCGTTGTCGACCAAAACCTCCCCGGCTATCGAGTCAATGCCCTGTTGACGCACCCAGGCCACAATGTCATTTACAAAACCCTTGTTAGAGGGAAAGCTTCCCGACTCCAACGTGGGATCGCCGCATCCATGCACCACGACATTTCCTGACAACACTCCGTCGGCAATCTCGCCGTGCAATGTGACGACAGTAGTGAACGGACTATCCTTACCCAACATCCTAACAGCCGACGCTGCGGTGAGGCACTTTGTAACCGACGCCGGGGTAAACGCTTTCTCGGCATTATAGGACTTCAGGCATTTCCCGGAGGCTAGCTCCATAACGTATATGCCCTCAAACGCAGCCTCATCGCCCTTGAACACTATGGGCGACGCCGCACCGGCACATAACGCAAAACACAAAAATAGATAAGCAATCAAATGTTTCATGCTTCAAAATTACACAAATTCCCCGAAACAGCGGCTCCACGGTACATTTTAACCTTACAAACAGACTTAGACCCGATTTCCCAATATTCGTTAACTCCAGAGGCTAAATAATCGTTGCTATTTTTATATATTTTTACAAAATTCATTAGTTTTAGCTATGAAAATTGCTCGTATGTGACGAAAAATGTTTAATTTCGCACAGTTTATTCTAATTTGTGCAATATTTATGGCAATCAAGACTCGTGAAAAGCTCATTGAAGTAGCAAGACAGCTGTTCGCTCGTAAGGGTATCGAAAATACCACTATGAACGACATTGCCAACGCTTCGGAGAAGGGTCGCCGCACCATCTACACCTATTTCAAGAATAAACGAGAAATCTACAATGCAGTTGTAGAGAAAGAGAGCGAACAACTTGTAACTCGACTGCGCGAAGTGTTGGCAACCGACCTGAAGCCGACTGAAAAACTGATGAGCTACATCGACAAGCGATTTGACATTGTAGTTGAAACCGTCCACCACCATCAGGACAACGCCATGTTGCGCACTCTTTTCATACGCGAAGTAAAGCGCGTCGAGCGCATCCGTAATCTCGCTGTCGAAAAAGAGATGGAGATGCTACGACAGATAATACGCGACGGCTTGAAGACAGGAGAATTTGACCCGGAGAAAGTCGACGGAGTATATTCGACGATGATAATGCTGTTTCAGGGCATAGAGCTGTCGTATATGCGAGCCAACTTCGAGCAAATGGGAGTAGATGCATCGAAACTTCGCAATCAAATCAAGCAATTCATAATAAACGGTATAAAGAAATAAACTCAAACGATTATGTATATAAACGCCACAGGATATTACGTACCCGAGGGACGCGTCGACAACGATCACTTCCTTGAAGTCAACGGATTAACAAGCGACTGGATATATAAACGCACAGGAATAAAGACCCGCTCCAAAGCAGGAGAAGGCGAAGGACACAACTCGATGGGTCTGGCAGCCATAGCCGATGCAGTAAAGCATCTGCCCTACGACATAAAGGATGTTGACCTGATAGTTTCAGCCTCTTACTCTCCCTACGACACCGTGGCTACCCTCGCTCACATAGCGCAACGCGAATACGACATAACCAACGCTCGCGCCATATATGTATCGGCCGCATGCTCATCATTTGTCAACGGTCTTGAAATCATAGAAACATACTTCGCAGCCGGAAAGGCAAAAAAGGCACTTCTCGTGTGCTCGGAGCACAATACATATTACTCCAATGAAAGCGACCCGAAATCGGGGCATCTCTGGGGTGATGCAGCAGTAGCCTACTTCCTGTCGAAGGACAAGACCGCCGACAGCGACATTGCCGTCAAGGAGGTATTCACCCGCGGACTCGGCAACATAGGCAAAGGTCCCGAAGGCGTGGTGCTCCGACCGAAAGAAGGCGGCATCGAGATGCCCGACGGACGCGATGTATTCGTTAACGCATGTCACCAGATGCTTGTAGCGCTTGAAAACGCCACAGCACCCCACAACCTGACACCCGCCGATCTCGACTACATAATAACCCATCAGGCCAACAAGCGAATCGTGGCACAGGTAGCACATCAGCTCAACCTGTCGGACGAACACTTCCTCAACAACATCGAGGAGCTCGGCAACACCGGCTCGGCAAGCTGCGCACTTGTATTCGCTCAAAACCGCGACAAGTTCAAGAAGGGCGACAAAGTGGGACTCACCGTATTCGGCGGAGGATATTCATGTGGAGCATTCCTTCTTGAAGTGTAATGGCCGACTACATCAAGCGTGAAGTAGAAAAGATTGCGACTGTAATAGGCGCACTCCTCATCAAACTCGGCATAGGCAAAAGCGGCAATACAGTCGAAAATGCATACGATTGCTGCCACAAAGACCTTTCCGACGGACTCAACATCGATCTTGACAAACTGCTTGTCGATGACAATCCGCTGATGTATCTTACGGCTGTCAAGGGCTTCGGCCCCGAGCATCTGGAGTCGCTGGCACAAGCGCTTCGCGCAACGATGCCGACAGGCTCGGCACGACGCGACACCGAACTCACGCTGCTTATAGGCAAAATCCTGAGCTATCTCAGCGACATAGGCTACGTGTCATTCTCGCTCGGGAAGCGATAATTTTGGATATACGACATTATTTCGTTACTTTTGCACCTGATTAGATTAAATATACAATAACCAAAAACTCGATAACAGATGAAATTACTCGAAGGAAAGACAGCACTTATCACAGGTGCCGCACGTGGTATCGGTAAAGCTCTCGCCTTGCGTTTCGCTCAGGAAGGAGCCAACATTGCATTCACCGACCTCGCCATCGATGAAAACGGCAAAGCCACTGAAAAGGAAATCGAAGCTCTCGGCGTAAAAGTAAAGGGTTACGCTTCAAATGCAGCCGATTTCAACCAAACCAAGGAAGTTGTAGCCGAAGTACACAAGGATTTCGGTTCGATAGATATCCTTGTAAACAACGCAGGTATAACCAAGGACGGCCTCATGATGCGCATGACCGAGGCTCAATGGGACGCCGTGATAGCAGTGAACCTTAAGAGTGCCTTCAACTTCATCAACGCCGTTCTCCCCATAATGATGCGTCAGCGCGGCGGCTCAATAATCAACATGGCATCGGTAGTAGGTGTACACGGAAACGCCGGACAGGCCAACTATGCAGCTTCAAAGGCAGGACTTATTGCCCTCGCCAAGTCGATAGCTCAGGAAGTAGGCTCACGCGGCATACGCGCCAACGCCATAGCTCCCGGATTTATCGAAACCGCCATGACTGCCGCCCTACCCGATGACATTCGTGCCGAATGGGTTAAGAAAATCCCCTTGCGCCGTGGCGGCCAGGTTGGCGACATCGCCGATGTAGCCGTATTCCTCGCTTCCGACATGTCAAGCTATGTTACCGGTCAGGTAATTCAGGTTGACGGCGGAATGAACATGTAACACACATTTACACAAACGCTATACAGGACATCCGCGCTGCCCGTTAACGACAGTGCGGATGTCCATTTTTTAACGTAGTGAACAAAAATAGTTGCCAATTTGCTTATTTTATGGTAACTTTGGACACATTAGCAAAATCGATAGAAATGCTTACATACAATACACAACTAAAAAAACTCGTATTGCCCGAATACGGACGCAACATACAGCAGATGGTAGACCATTGCCTCACAATCGAGGACAGGGAAGAACGCACCGCCTGTGCCTACTCGATTATCAACTCGATGGGCAACCTGTTTCCGCAGCTGCGCGATGTCGACGATTTCAAGCACAAGCTGTGGGATCATCTCGCAATAATGAGCGACTTCAAGCTTGACATAGACTATCCGTGCGACATTATACGCCCTGAGAATCTGGAAACTCGTCCCGATCGAATAGACTATCAACTGTCACCGATAAAGATGCGCCATTACGGCAAAAGCATCGAACTGATGATAGCCAAGGCGGCTACGATGGAGGACAACGAGGAGCGTGACGCACTGATAAGGCTTATCGCCAACCACATGAAGAAACTCATGCTCGCCGTGAATCCCGACGGAGTCGACGACGCAAAGATATTCAAGGATCTGGCCATGTACAGTCACGGAGCCATACGCCTTGATCCGGCAACCTATCATCTACATGAATTCAAGGCAGCTCCCGCTCCTACAACTTCCAAGAAGAAAAAGAAAAAATAAAATTCCTTTATACCATGAGTACATTCATTGTCGAAGGCGGACACCGCCTTGATGGAGAAATCACCCCGCAAGGAGCCAAGAACGAAGCGTTGCAGATACTTTGTGCCACCTTGTTGACCCCCGACAAGGTAACAGTCGAGAACATTCCCGATATTCTCGACATAAACAATCTCATATCAATGCTTTGCGAGATGGGAGTGAAAGTCGAGAAAATTTCGCCCAACACCTACTCGTTTCAGGCCTCCGACATAAACCTCGATTACATCACCACGCCCGAATACATCAAGAAATCGGCATCGCTGCGCGGTTCGGTAATGTTTGTGGGCCCCATGGTGGCACGTTTCGGCTATGCCGTACTCCCTAAGCCCGGAGGCGACAAGATAGGCCGCCGACGCCTCGACACCCACTTCATCGGTATAAACAAACTCGGAGCCGAATTTGAATACAACACCGAGCAACACGCCTACGAAATCAGAGCCAACGAACTGCGCGGCACCTACATGCTTCTCGACGAGGCTTCGGTGACCGGAACAGCCAACATAATCATGGCCGCAATTCTTGCCAAAGGCACCACGACCATATACAATGCGGCTTGTGAGCCCTATATACAGCAGCTGTGCCGAATGTTGTGCCGAATGGGAGCAAAAATAGAGGGCATCGGCTCCAATCTGCTGACAATTCACGGCGTGGAATCGCTTCACGGCACAACCCACCGCATACTCCCCGACATGATTGAGATAGGCAGCTTCATAGGCATGGCCGCAATGACGGGAAGTCACATCACACTGAAGAACGTAAGCTACAACGATCTCGGAATAATGCCCGACAGCTTCAAGCGCATCGGCATAGAACTTCAGGTCAAAGGCGACGACATCGTAATACCTCAACATGACGGATATGAAATCGACACCTTCATGGACGGCTCGATAATGACATTTGCCGACGCCCCGTGGCCCGGACTCTCCCCCGACCTTCTCAGCGTGTTTCTCGTAGTGGCCACCCAGGCTCGAGGCAGTGTGCTTATACACCAGAAAATGTTTGAAAGCCGACTCTTCTTCGTAGACAAGCTCATCGACATGGGAGCACAGATTATATTGTGTGATCCTCACCGTGCCGCAGTCATAGGCTCGGGACGATTGAACTCACTAAGAGCCACCAACATGGTTTCGCCCGACATTCGCGCCGGTATAGCAATGCTTATCGCGGCAATGAGCGCACGAGGCACAAGCCACATACATAACATCGACCAGATTGACCGCGGCTATGAAAACATCGACAAGCGATTGAATGCCATAGGCGCAAACATCATGAGAGTTTCCAACTAATCGACAGAATGATAACTTCGGAGCAAATCATCGAAATAGGCAAGTTTGGCAAGCCCCACGGCATAAACGGGGAGATATCGGCATTCATTGACGACGATGTCGACATTGAGGCCATAAACCGAATAGTGATGGATGTCGACGGTATATACGTGCCGTTTTTCATCGACTCACTACGCCCGAAACGCACTGAAACGGTGCTGATTAAAATTGACGGAATAGACGACGAGCGCCATGCAGCCCGACTCACCAACCGCATTATATATGCGCTGAAAGAGGATGATGTGAAGGTTGCTCCCGACCATGACGACGACGGCTTCTATGCATCGGACCTGATAGGCTATACAATCGTACATGCCAACGGTGAACCCGTGGGAACGATAACTGACATAGAGGACTCGACCGAAAATGCACTGTTTGTCATCAACCGCCCCGACGGACAGCCTGCATACATCCCCATAGCCGATGAGCTTATAGATGAAATAAACCCCGAGGAGCGATACATCGTAATGACGCTCCCCGAGGGTATACTTGATCTATAAAATTCCTGTTTCGCCCGCTCCCGGTCAATCCCAAAGAGCGTCACGCACTGCAAATCGAGGTCTATGCTTGACTTCGATGAATATCTTGCCTATATATTCACCCACGATTCCTATGCTCATCAATATGATGCTGCCCAGGAACCACACCGACATCATTATAGAGGTCCAGCCCGATATTGTCTTATGCGCAAAGTAAGCCGACAACACGTACACGGCCACACCTATGTCTATAAGGAGCAGTATCAGTCCCACCATGAATATGATGCGTATAGGCTTTGACGAGAACGAGGTTATGCCGTCGATGGAGAAGCTGAGCATTTTTGCAAGCGGGTACTTTGACTCACCTGCCACTCGCTCGTGACGCTCGTAGGTGACAACGGCGGTGTCGAGCCCTATCTGCGGTATTATGCCGCGAAGAAACAAGTTGCTCTCGCCGTAATCGCTAAGCATGTCGAGCGCCCGGTTGCTCATAAGCCTATAGTCGGCATGGTCGTAGATCGTGTTCAGCCCCATCATCTTCTGAAAGCTGTAGAATCCGTGTGCCGTAGTGCGCTTGAACCACGTGTCGGACGCACGACTTGAACGCACACCGTAGACAATCTCCTTCCCTTTGCGGAATTCCTGCACCATCTTTACGATAGCCTCGGGATCGTCCTGCAAATCGGCATCGATCGATATAGCAGCATCGCAGCGGTCACGCACAGCCATCAGTCCGGCAAGCAGCGCGTACTGATGACCGCGATTGTGAGCAAGCGAAATTCCCTTTACTCGCTTGTCGGCTGCATGCAGCTCGGTAATAACATTCCAAGTGCGGTCACGGCTGCCGTCATTGCTGCACATTATATAGCTCTCAGGCGATGCGAGCTCGTCGGTGGCCATACGGTCAAGCAACTCGGTGAGTCGTGCCACCGAAATGGGCAGCGCCTCCTCCTCGTTGTAACAAGGAATGACAATTGCGATTACGGGAAGTGACATACTAAAAATCTATTAATAGTTACGAGCAAAGATTACGCGCTGTGCCGAGGGCTTTCCGGTAACCATGCACACACCTGGAGTCTTGTCGCCTTCCAAGGGTATGCAACGTATCGTAGCCTTTGTTTCGGCCTTGATTTTCTCCTCGGTTTCAACCGTACCGTCCCAGTGAGCGAGAATAAATCCGCCCTTCTCGATCTCCTTCTTGAACTCTTCGTAAGTGTCGACCTCGCGAGTCATCTCCTCACGATGCTTGAGAGCCTTTTGGTAAATGTTGGTCTGTATCTCCTCAAGCAATGCCTGCACGCGGGCTGCTATGCCTTCCAGCGGCTCAACCTGCTTCTCGAGGGTGTCGCGACGCATCACCTCAACAGTTCCGTTCTCAATGTCACGCGCACCTATTGCAAGACGCACGGGAACACCCTTCAGCTCATAGTCGGCAAACTTGAATCCGGGACGGCGATTTTCAGCGTCATCATACTTGACACTGATGCCGAGAGCGCGAAGTTGCTCGACAATAGGCTCTACAGTCTTGCTTATCTCGGCAAGCTGCTCGGAGTTCTTGTAGATGGGGATTATGACAACCTGAATAGGAGCCAAATGAGGAGGAAGCACAAGACCGTTATCGTCGGAGTGGGTCATGATCAGCGCACCCATAAGTCGGGTGGAAACTCCCCATGAGTTAGCCCATACATATTCGGGCTGATTGTCCTTATTGATGAATGTCACATCGAATGCCTTTGCGAAATTCTGACCGAGGTTATGCGATGTTCCCGACTGCAAAGCCTTGCCATCCTGCATCATCGCCTCGATTGTATAGGTGTTGAGTGCTCCGGCGAAACGTTCGTTAGCCGATTTGACACCCTTGATAACGGGCATTGCCATATACTTTTCAGCAAAATCGGCATAGAGATTAATCATCTGTACGGTGCGAGCTTCCGATTCCTCGGCTGTAGCATGGGCACAGTGGCCTTCCTGCCACAGGAACTCGGCAGTGCGAAGGAACATGCGTGTACGCATTTCCCAGCGCATAACGTTGGCCCACTGGTTGCACAGCACGGGCAGATCACGGTAGCTGTGAATCCAGTTCTTATAAGTTCCCCATATAATGGTTTCGGAAGTGGGACGCACGATAAGCTCCTCCTCAAGACGGGCATCAGGATCCACTACCACGCCGTTGCCGTTAGGGTCGTTCTTCAGTCGATAGTGAGTGACAACAGCACACTCCTTGGCGAAACCTTCAACGTGCTCAGCCTCACGGCATAGGAATGATTTGGGAATCAATAGAGGGAAATAGGCATTCTGCACACCGGTTTCCTTAAACATGCGGTCGAGTGTCTGCTGTATTTTTTCCCATATCGCGTAACCATAAGGCTTGATTACCATACATCCGCGCACTGCGCTCTGCTCGGCGAGATCGGCCTTGGTGACAAGTTCGTTATACCATTTTGAATAATCTTCACTGCGTTTGGTGAGGTCCTTTAATTCTTTTGCCATCGTAAAATGAAATTTTTACTTATTGGGTTGATTACTTTTATTTAATGTGCAAAATTAGCTAAAAACGCCCATATTTTAGGCATATAGAGCCCAGTTTTTTGAGCAATAAAAAACGGGACACACCGCCGTTGCGATATGTCCCGCCATATATGTCGGTTTTCAGCTATTTACTTAGCCTCTTCAACTGCAGCTTCAGGCTTCAGCCAATGGTCGAGCCAACGGAAGAATACACGCTGCCAAAGCACTGCATTCTGGGGTTTCAAAATCCAGTGGTTCTCATCGGGGAATATGAGCATTTCAGCCGGAACACCACGCAGGCGAGCCGCATTGAATGCCATCATGCCCTGTGATGCAAGGATGCGGAAGTCATACTCTCCGTGAGTTATGAGAATAGGAGTATCCCACTTGTCGACAAATTTATGGGGCGAATTGGCAAAGCTGCGCTGTGCAACGGCATTTGACTTGTCCCAGAACGGGCCGCCGAGGTCCCAGTTGGCAAACCACATCTCCTCAGTTTCGAGATACTGTGATTCGGTGTTGAATATACCGGCATGAGCGATAAGGCAGGCAAATCGCTTGTCATGATTTCCGGCAAGCCAATATACCGAGAATCCGCCATAACTTGCACCGGCGGCACCGATGTGTTCACCATCGATATAGGGCTTCTCCTTCATGTAGTCGACTGCGCTCAAGTAGTCACGCATATTCTGGCCGCCGTAATCGCCCGATATTTGTGCGTTCCACTCAGTACCGAAGCCGGGAAGTCCGCGACGGTTGGGAGCGATGATGACATAACCGTGCGACGCCATCACTGCAAAGTTCCAACGATAGCTCCAGAACTGGCTTACGGCCTGCTGGGGACCGCCCTGGCAATAAAGCACTGCGGGATACTTCTTGCTCTCATCGAAGTTGGGAGGCAGGATAACCCATGTGAGCATCTCCTTGCCATCGGTCGTGGGCACCATTTCCTGTTTAACTGTAGGCATGGTCACTTGATCGAGGAGCTCCTTGTTGACTTCGGTAAGCTGGGTCACTTCACCGTCCTTAACCGAATAGATCTCATTGGGAGCTATCATTGAGTGATGCATTGTGATGACACGGCCATCGGATAGAGGCGCTATGCAGTCATAGTCGCAAGTACCTTGAGCTACCACGCTCACTGTGCCGTCAAGTCCTATAGAGAACATGGGCTTAACGCCGTCACGGCAAGCGAGGAAATATAGGAAGCGGCTATCGGGAGCCCACGATATGGCATCGACAGTGTAATCCCAATTAGCTGTAAGGTCGGTCTTTTCACCGGTAGCGCAATCCATGACAAAAATGCGGTTTTTGTCGCTCTCATATCCGTCATGCTCCATGCTCAGCCATGCCACATACTTTCCGTCGGGCGAGTACACAGGATTGGTGTCGTAACCCATCATGCCCTCGGTGATGTTCTTGGTAGTCTTCGAGTCGAGGTCATAGAGATACAAGTCGGAATTGGTCGACAATGCATACTCCATTCCGGCCTTCTTGCGTGACACATATATAAGCTGCTTGCTGTCGGGCGACCAGGCAAACGACTCAACGCCGCCAAACGGCTTCATGGGAGCCTCGTAAGGTTCGTCCTGCATTATGTCGTAGACATTGGTGACGCTGTTTCCGTCAAAGTCGCCGAGGAAGGGATGAGGAATCTCGGTCACCCACTCGTCCCAATGCTTGTACATCAGGTCGTCAATTATTCGACCCGAAGCCTTGGGGAGGTCGGGATATACATCCTGGGCTGTCTTCGTATATTTAACATTGGCAATCATCACTACGTGCTTTTCATCGGGAGAGATGAGGAAGCCGTTGACTCCGTTCTCGACATTGCTGACACACTTACGATTGTTGCCGTCGGCATCCATAACCCACACCTGGTTGATACCGTTATCAGGATAAAGGAATGCAATCTGAGCACCGCCGTTAATCCACACGGCATTGTTTTCCGACTTAGGTGTACGTGTCAGGCGCTTGACATCGCTGCCGTCGACATTCATTACATAGAGGTCGCGGTTTGAGGCATTTTCTTCAATGCTTTCGTAGGAAACACCATAAAGGATTTTGGTTTCATCGGGCGACACAACCGGCTCGGTTACTCGACCTATCGCCTCAAGAGCCTCTACTGAAAAAATACCGTCGGTTATTTTCAAGTCGGGCTTGTCGATAACTTTATCATCGGCTTGTTGAGTCGCACACGATGCGGCAGCAATGAGTAAAGCTGTTGACATAATGACTGGTTTAAAATAATTGTACATATTGTAAGATAATTAATGATGTATTGCAATTTTTAACACAATATACAAAGGTACAAAATTATTTTAATCCTGATTTAGCAATGATAAGGCCCGTCAGTCATTTAACATATAACAACATTCGATAAGCTAATTTGAACATTTAAAAATCGTACCTTTGCAACATATAATCAATTGATATGCCCGAAAACAATCAATCAAATAGCTCACGACGCCAAAAGCCTCAGCTCCCATCGCTCTACGACACCGGAGGGCGCATGATGCCACGCGACAAGGAGGTGGAAGAGGCAGTACTCGGAGCCCTCATGCTGGAAAAGGATGCCTACACAACGGTGTGTGACATCCTGAAACCCGAAAGTTTTTACGAACCGGCCCACCAGCGCATCTACGAAGCCATCCAGAGCCTCGGCGCGGCGCAGAAACCCATCGACATGCTCACTGTGGTAGAGCAGCTTCGCCTCAACAACACTCTCGACGAAGTTGGCGGCCCCGTAGTCATATCGGAGCTTACTTCACGAGTGGCCTCGGGAGCCCACGTTGAATTTCACGCCCGAATCGTGGCGCAGAAATACCTTGCACGCGAGCTCATAACCTTTGCATCATCAATCGAGGGAAAAGCATTTGACGAGAGCAACGATGTCGACGACCTGCTTCAGGAAGCCGAAGGAAAGCTCTTTGAGATTTCGCAACGCAATGTAAAGAAGGATGTCACGCAAATCGATCCCGTGATAGGACAGGCCATCGAGCAGATACAGTCGGCGGCCAACCGTACATCGGGACTCAGCGGACTTGAATCGGGCTATCACAAGCTCGACCAGTTGACTTCGGGATGGCAGAACTCCGACCTTATAATCATAGCCGCACGACCGGCCATGGGTAAGACCGCATTCGTGCTCTCGATGGCCAAGAACATGGCGGTCAACTTCAACATTCCGGTGGCCATATTCTCACTTGAAATGTCCAATCTCCAGTTGGTAAACCGTCTGATAAGCAATGTGTGCGAGCTGGAGAGCCAAAAGATAAAGTCGGGACAGCTTACCCCCATCGAATGGGATCAGCTGATGTCACGCGTAAAGCACCTCTACAGCGCACCGATGTACATCGATGACACGCCGTCACTGTCGATATTCGAGTTACGTACCAAAGCTCGCCGACTCGTAAGAGAGCATCAGGTGAAATTCATAATCATCGACTACCTGCAGCTGATGAACGCCTCGGGAATGAAGTTTGGCAGCCGCGAGCAGGAGGTGAGTATGATATCACGCTCCTTAAAGCAGCTTGCCAAGGAGTTGAACATTCCAATCGTCGCCTTGTCGCAGCTCAACCGCTCGGTTGAATCACGCCCCGGCAATGAAGGAAAGCGTCCTCAGCTCAGCGACCTCCGCGAGTCGGGAGCGATCGAGCAGGATGCCGACATTGTGTGCTTCATTCACCGTCCCGAGTATTACACCCGCTCCGACCAGGATGCGGCAGGAAATGACATTCGCGGACTTGCCGAGTTCATCGTGGCAAAACACCGTTCGGGTTCGGTCGACGACATAAAGCTTAGGTTCAAGGCCCGATTCGCCCGTTTTGAGAACTGGGACGAGGAGGACAACGATGCACTTTCGTCAACAAGCACCGTTGGTTCAAGGCTAAATACATTTGACAACGACCCCATAGCCTCGACGAGCGCTCTAAGCGGCGGCGACGCCGACATCATGAGAGGACCCGAAGATACCCCACCTCCGTTTTAAAACATTTTTTTCACAATAAGTCGGAGCATTTTAAACTTTTTCTCACAGGCATTGTTTTAGAGGTATAAAAAGAACATTTTATAACTCAACTATTTCAATGTTTATGAAAAAAGCTTTATTAATGATTGCCCTCATGCTAGGTAGCGTGACCGCTTTCGCTCAGAACAAGAACGAGGTGAAACAGCTTCAGGCTTTCTTATCTCAGCCAGCTGAAAAAGGTGGAACAAATGCAACTGCATTAAAGATCACTGACATTAAATCACCGGCAACATGGGAAGGTGTCACCGTAGCTAACGGACGAGTAACCGCTATCGAATGGAAAGACAAGCACCTTGCCGGAACTCTTGACCTGTCGGGCTTCACAGCTCTTACTAAGGTGGATGTATCGCGTAACGCCATTACTTCAATCTCAGTAGCAGGTGACGCAGCTCTCGTAGAACTCAACGCTTCACGCAATAAGCTCTCGACTCTTACGCTTGACGGTAATGCCGCCCTTACAAAGCTTACAGTTTACCGCAATCGTCTGACCGACCTTGATATTGCAGGAACTCCGCTTCTTGAGAACCTGAACTGCTCTAACAACTTGTTTGTCGAATTAAGTGTAGCCAACGCCACCAACCTTAAGACTCTCAACTGTCAGGGTTGCCACATCGAGGCATTGAACGTACAAGGCTGTACCGCTCTTAAGAATCTCTACTGCGGTTACAACAAGCTGACCTCAATCAACCTCTTTGGCGTTGAAAACCTTACCAACTTCAACATCGACGACAACGAAATCTCCAACATGATTATTTCAGGTCTGCCCTCGTTGAGCACCTTCATCTGCAGTGACAACCGCATGGCAACTCTCGCACTCCGCGACTGTAGCGCACTTATCGATGTAGTTTGCTCTTACAACGACTTGACAAGCTTCACCGTTGACAACTGCCCCAACCTCCAATATGTTGACTGCTCTTACAACGACCTTACCAGCTTGACATTGAGCAACCAGACATTCCTGCAGCGTCTTATCTGTAACAACAACCAGTTGACATTGCTTGATGTATCATTTGACCAGGCTCTTACCTACATCAACTGCCGTTACAACTACATTACCGACTTCCGTACAATCGGATGTAGCAGCCTATCAATGGTTGCATGCCAGTGGAACTATTAATGACAGCTTTTTCAAGTCGGCTTGACCGATGACTAAACATTAGATGGGAGCGTAAGATCGAAAGGTCTTACGCTCCTTTCCTTTATTTGCCCATGTTGGCTTTTTTCACTAATTTTGCAGTCCTATGAAACGTATTAGAAATTTCTGCATAATAGCCCATATCGACCACGGCAAGAGCACTCTTGCCGATCGACTTCTTGAGTACACCAACACTATTGCCGCAAAGGACCTACAGGCACAGGTGCTCGACGACATGGATCTTGAACGAGAACGTGGAATAACCATCAAGAGCCATGCCATACAGATGAACTACACTCTCGACGGCGAAGAGTACACGCTCAATCTCATCGACACTCCGGGACACGTTGACTTCTCCTACGAAGTGTCACGCTCAATAGCCGCCTGTGAAGGCGCACTACTCATTGTCGACGCATCGCAGGGCATCCAGGCCCAGACAATATCCAACCTCTACATGGCCATCGACAATGACCTCGAAATAATCCCGGTTATCAACAAGGTCGACCTTGACAGTGCAAAGCCCGACGAAGTAGAAGACCAGATTGTAGAACTTCTCGGATGTAAACGCGAAGAAATAATACGTGCATCAGGAAAGACAGGTATAGGAATACCCGAAATACTTAAAGCCATAATCGAGCGCATACCCGCTCCCACCGGCGACCCCGAAGCTCCGTTGCAGGCATTGATATTTGACTCGGTGTTCAATCCATTCCGAGGAATTATCGCCTACTACAAGATAGTCAACGGCACAATACGCAAAAACGACTTCGTGAAATTCGTATCGACAGGCAAGGAGTACCATGCCGACGAAATAGGCGTGCTGAAGCTCGACATGTCACCCCGCGAGGAGCTGTCGGCCGGCAATGTGGGATACATAATCTCAGGTATCAAGACCTCCAAGGAGGTCAGGGTCGGCGACACCATAACCCATGTCGACCGCCCGTGCAAAGAGGCCATCGACGGATTTGAAGAGGTCAAGCCGATGGTGTTTGCCGGAGTTTACCCAATTGAAACCGAAGATTTCGAAAACCTGCGCTCATCGCTCGAAAAGCTGCAGCTCAATGACGCATCGCTCACCTTCACGCCCGAGTCATCGGCCGCTCTCGGATTCGGATTCCGTTGCGGCTTCCTGGGATTACTTCACATGGAAATCATTCAGGAACGCCTCGGTCGAGAGTTTGACATGGATGTCATCACAACCGTGCCCAATGTGTCCTACCGCGTATATGACAAAAAAGGTGTCATGACCGAGGTGCACAACCCCTCCGGCCTACCCGACATCACGCTCATCGACCACATCGAAGAGCCCTACATAAGGTCGTCGGTCATAACCGCAGCCGACTATATAGGCCCCATAATGACCCTTTGCCTCGGCAAGCGAGGTGAGCTTGTAAAGCAAGAGTACATTTCGGGCAACCGCATAGAACTTACATTCGACATGCCCCTTGGTGAAATAGTAATCGACTTCTACGACAAGCTGAAGTCGATATCCAAAGGATACGCATCATTTGACTACCACATCCACGATTTCCGTGAGTCAAAACTCGTAAAGCTCGACATCCTGCTCAACGGCGAGAGCGTCGACGCCCTAAGCACCTTGACCCACGCCGACAACGCCGTGACATTCGGCCGACGGATGTGTGAAAAGCTGAAAGAGCTCATTCCGCGTCAACAATTTGACATAGCCATCCAAGCAGCAATAGGAGCGAAGATAATAGCCCGCGAAACCATAAAGGCCGTGCGAAAGGATGTAACGGCAAAGTGCTACGGCGGCGACATTTCACGTAAACGCAAATTGCTTGAAAAGCAAAAAAAAGGAAAGAAAAGAATGAAACAGATAGGCTCGGTTGAAGTTCCACAAAAAGCTTTCCTTGCAGTACTGAAACTCGATTAGGACATAAGTTGTTATATTTACAGCATCATATTTTTTTCAATTTACATTTTTTATTATGGATTCGACACATATTGAAGAGCACGACACCTTCACCCACAGGGTCTATTACTCGGCCAAACGTGCGGTAAAGAGTCATGCTTCAGGAGGAAATGTGCTCATTGTAGCTACCATTCTCGCCCTTGTTGTTGCCAATATTCCGGGAATCAACCAGATGTACAATGATTTCTGGGAGCAAGAGATACGCCTTCAGGTAGGCTCGTTCAACATTTTCAGTCACGCAGGCCATCCGATGAGCATGCTTCAGTTCATAAACGATGCTCTCATGGCGATATTTTTCTTCACAATAGGACTGGAAATAAAGCGTGAAGTACTTGTGGGCGAATTGAGCTCATTCAAACAAGCGCTTCTGCCTATCATCGCTGCAATAGGCGGCATGGTGGTGCCCGTGGGAATATACCTGATGTTAAGCGCGGGAACCGATTTCAGCAGCGGCGCAGCCATCCCCATGGCAACCGATATAGCCTTTTCGCTCGGAGTGCTTGCAATGCTCGGAAGCCGAGTGCCCATATCGCTTAAGATATTCCTTACAACCCTCGCCGTAGTCGACGATATAGGCGGCATCATAGTCATTGCGGCATTTTACTCGACCCACATCGAAGCTATGCTTATTGTATATGCCCTCATACTTCTCGGAGTGTTGTTTCTCGGCTCGGTGTTCAAGATACAAAGTAAGATTTTCTACCTGTTGATAGGAACAATTGTGTGGTACCTCTTCCTAAACTCAGGAATTCATCCCACCATCGCCGGCGTGCTTGTGGCTTTCTGTATCCCGGCAACACCCGTGTTCCCGCCAAAGAAATATATCCAGACAATACGTCGTTCTATAGCCTATTTCAACGCCGAAGACGACGAGCTGCTCAATCGCCGCTCGATATTGAACAAAGACCAGATGGACTGGCTTAAACAGATAGAGTCGGCATCGGATAAGGTGATCTCTCCTCTTCAGGAGCTTGAGGACTCACTCCATCCGGTGGTCAACTACCTTATAATACCCATCTTCGCATTTGCCAATGCGGGCATTACATTATGGCACATGGACGCATCGGCCCTCGTAGGGGGCATCGGCCTTGCCATTATATGCGGACTTGTATTGGGAAAATTCCTCGGAATATTCGTGTTCTCATGGCTTACCGTGAAGCTGCATCTCGCACCAATGCCTCAATATTGCAACTGGAAGATGATGGCATCGATCTCAATGCTCGGAGGTATCGGATTCACCGTTTCACTGTTCATCGCCAACCTGTCGTTTGGCTCGATGGGCGCACACGGGCTTGAACTTCTCAACAACGCCAAGCTCGGCATCGTAGTGGGTTCGCTTCTCGCCGGAGTGCTCGGCTTCATGATGCTGCATCACTTCCTGCCCAAGACACCGTGTGAAGACTCGGGCGAATGTTAACAGCACAAACAATCATCAACAAATAAGTAAATGCGGGATGCCCGGTATCGGACATCCCGCATTTACTATAAGGAACGATTAATCGCTATCTAAAAAACACGGCAATTATTGTCCCAGATATGTCTTGAGCAGCTTGCTCTTCTGCCCCTTCAAGCGTCGTATCGCTTTCTCCTTTATCTGGCGTACACGCTCACGGGTCAAGTCAAACTTAGCACCAATCTCTTCAAGAGTCATCTCCTGGCATCCTATACCGAAGAACATCTTCAGAATTTCGCGCTCACGCTCATGCAATTGGCGAAGTGCTCGCTCCACCTCCTTGGAAAGCGACTCCTGGGTCAAGGTGGCATCAGCCATGGGCGAATCGTCATTGGTCAGCACATCAAGAAGGCTGTTGTCCTCACCTTCAACAAACGGTGCGTCAACCGAAATGTGACGGCCCTGAACCTTAAGCGTGTCGGCAATCTTCTCCACGGGCACATCAAGTGCCTCGGCAAGCTCTTCGGCTGAAGGACGGCGTTCATTTTCCTGCTCAAACTTTGACAGTGCCTTACTGATTTTGTTGAGCGAGCCCACCTGATTCAAGGGCAGACGCACGATTCTTGATTGTTCGGCCAATGCTTGCAAAATGGACTGACGAATCCACCAAACCGCATAGGAAATGAACTTGAATCCTCGTGTTTCATCAAATTTCTGTGCTGCCTTGATTAGGCCAAGGTTACCTTCATTAATCAAGTCAGGAAGCGATAATCCCTGATTCTGATACTGTTTTGCTACAGAAACGACGAAACGCAAATTGGCACGGGTCAGCTTTTCAAGAGCGGCCTGATCACCCTGCCTGATTTTTTGAGCAAGTTCAACCTCCTCTTCTACAGTTATAAGATCCTCACGGCCAATTTCTTGCAGATACTTATCGAGTGATGCGCTCTCTCGATTGGTGATTGACTTAGTAATTTTTAATTGTCTCATCTGTATATACACAAGATATTAAACGTACAAAGATACAAAATTCTATCCAAATTTCGCACGTTAAATGTAAGATTTATGGATAAAGGATTTAGTATTATAACATTTTCAAGTCATGTTAAGTCATCCCAATTAGCTATTTTCAAGATTTAATAGGTAAACTTAAGTATTTTAACACATAAAAAACGTGCCACGCCGATTTGCCCGGCATGGCACGCTCATCCAATTATGTTACGCTCAAATTAATCGGCTAAATCAACTGCATAATAAACCTTACGACCGGTTGGATAGATTCCGGTTATGAACATAACCTTATCCGCCTCGTCGCTCTTCATTATGGCATCATAGATTTTCTCTACATCATCCTGACTCTTGACACGCATGTTGTTTATGTCAAGGATAATGAATCCGTCCTTTATACCGGCACTCTTGAACTTGCCGTCCTTAAGGCCTACAACCTGCAATCCGGAGGTAAGCTGATACTGGCGGAGCTGCTCGGCCGACAACTTCTTGAAGGCGCAACCGAGTGCGGTGTAGTCGTTGGCAACCGTGATGTTGACATTACCCTGATTGTTACGCAATGTAACGTTGGTCGACTTCTCCTTGTTGTCGCGAATGTATTTCACTACAATCTTGTCGCCGGGACGATACTTGTTGAGCTGCTCCTGAAGCTGTGCGCTATTGTGAATTCCAACTCCGTTTATACCTATTATTATATCGTTCTTCTGCAATCCGGCCTCCATTGCGGCACTACGTTCAACCACTTCGTCAATGAGTATACCGTCATTTACGGCAGTAATCTCCATGTCCTTTACAAGTTGGGGGGTAAGCTCCCTGTAAGCGACTCCGAGCACGGCACGCTGAACGGTTCCATACTGCTTGATGTCGGTGATGATCTTCTTTACAATCGATGTGGGCACAGCAAATGAATATCCGGCATAGTTACCTGTCTGTGAATATATTGCGGTGTTGATTCCCACAAGTTCACCATTGATGTTGACAAGAGCGCCTCCCGAGTTTCCGGGATTGACAGCGGCATCAGTCTGTATGTAGCTCTCGATACCCATAGGACGACCCTGTGTGGCGCTACCTATACTGCGGGCCTTGGCGCTGACGATACCGGTAGTCACTGTCGAGGTGAATCCGAAAGGATTACCCACGGCAAGCACCCACTCGCCCACCTTCAGCGCATCACTGTCACCGATAGGAATTACGGGAAGCCCCTCGGCCTCTATCTTCAGCAAAGCGATGTCGGTCGATGCATCCGAGCCTATGACCTTAGCGTTAAAGGTGCGGTTGTCGTTAAGCGTTATTTCAAGTCGCTCGGCACCGTCAATGACATGATTGTTTGTAACGATATATCCGTCGGGGCTTATGATGACACCCGAACCGAGTCCGAGCTGCTGCTCAGGCTTATCCTGCTTCTGCTGAGGCTGCTGACGGCGATTTCCTCCATTGGGCGAACCGAAGAAGAACTCCAGGAACGGATCATTGAAAGGCGATGCACCTCCACCGTTGCCGTAAGCGTTATATCCGCGAGGAGTCGCATAACTCTTTATGCTCACAACGCCGTTGATTGTGCTTTCGGCGGCATGAGTGAAGTCGGTAGGAGGTGTTACACCATTCTGCGACACCTTGTAGATACCGCCTCCGTCATATCCCGACTCGGTAAAAGTATAGGATGATGACGACGGCATGTCATTACCGTTGAGTACATCTACGGCAAATACCGTAACAGCCGAACTGGCAATAGCCACTCCACAAGCCAATAATGCAATTTTACTATACAAATTCATAACTCTTAGATTGGTATGTTAATTTTTAAATTTTCCAGTGTTAAATTTTAACTCTTGTGATTTAGACGCAAAAATAACGCATTATTTTAATTGTAGTATATTAAAAAATGTATACTTAAACCTATTTAATAAAGGCGCATCTCATTTTAAACTATATTGACTATAAAAATGTGAAATTGATTGAATAACTATGTGATTTATGCAATAATACACACAGTTATGGCAATATACCTCCTGAAATTTAATATTTGTCATGAAATAATGCAATGACATATACCCGTATTGTCGGCTCATTTATCTATCTTTGCAATAACAACCAAATCACAATACACATTATGATTAAACAATTAATTACAGCAATTGCCATAGCAGCAATAAGCTGCACGGGAGTGGCACAGTCGACCGTATACATGACACGTGACATAACGCCCGAATCACTCGTGAAAATATACGAGGCAGTAGGACGCAAAGCTCACGGAAAGGTAGCGGTAAAAATCAGCACGGGCGAACCCGGAGGCCACAACTACCTGAAACCCGAACTAATCAAGGGCCTCGTACAGAAAGTCAACGGCACAATCGTTGAGTGCAACACTGCCTACGGAGGCCGCCGCTCAAATACCGAAGAGCATCTAAAAGCGGCTCGCGAACACGGATTTTTCGATATTGCCGATGTCGACATAATGGACGGAGCCGGAGAGATAAAATTGCCCGTGCGCGACACCACCCACATAAAGTATAATCTCGTAGGCGCCAACCTCGCCAACTATGACTTCCTGATCAACCTCGCACACTTCAAGGGTCATGCCATGGCAGGACTGGGCGGAGTACTGAAAAATCAGTCGATAGGCATAGCTTCGGCCAACGGAAAAGCCTACATACACACAGCAGGATACACCGACAAGCTCAAAGGCATGTGGTCGCACACCGGCGATCAGGACGGATTCCTTGAATCGATGGCTGCCGCAGCCCAAAGCGTGGCCGACCACTTCGGCGACAACATCCTCTATATCGATGTAATGAATAATCTTTCGGTCGACTGTGACTGCGATTCACATCCCCATGATCCCGAGATGAAGGACATAGGTATCCTCGCTTCAACCGATCCGGTGGCTCTCGATGAAGCCTGCCTTGAACTGGTGTATGGCGTAAAGCCCACCGAAGGCAACGACAACCGTCCGTTGATAGAACGCATCCAAAGCCGTCACGGCAACCACCCCATAGACCATGCCGAGAAAATCGGCCTTGGCTCAAAGGAGTACAAGATTGTGATGATTGACTGACATTCCAGTCAACACAAAATAGTGAAGGCCGGCTTCTCTTTCGAGTTACCGGCCTTCACTATTTTTATGTCCATTCAATTTTTACTAAATCAGATATTGCGATGAAATTGACTGATTTTCATGCACGCGACGAATAGTGTCGGCAATCAGGTGTGCCACCGACAATATCGTACACTTGTGGCAGTTGCCCTTATAGGGAATACTGTTGGTGAAGATCATCTCGGTTATGCCGCTTTCGTTTACACGATCGCTCGCAGGATCGCTCATGATAGCGTGAGAGCACAATGCACGCACACTCTTGGCTCCCTTCTCCATCATGAGGTCGGCAGCTTTGGTGATAGTACCGGCAGTGTCGACCATGTCATCAATCAGAATGATGTTCTTGTCCTGAACATCGCCGATAACGGTCATCGTTGCCACAACATTGGCCTTGGCACGCTGCTTATGACACAGGATAAGAGGCACATTGAAATATTTGGCGTAATTATTGGCACGCTTGGCACCACCCACATCGGGAGTGGCAATAGCCATGTTATCAAGATGAAGCGACTCTATATAAGGTATAAACACCGATGATGCATAGAGGTGGTCGACAGGAACGTTGAAGAATCCCTGAATCTGGTCGGCGTGCAAGTCCATACAGATTACTCTATCGACGCCGGCCGTGCTCAGCAAGTCGGCTACAAGCTTTGCGGCAATCGACACACGAGGCTTGTCCTTACGGTCCTGACGAGCCCAGCCGAAGTAAGGCATCACAGCTATAATTGATTGTGCCGAAGCTCTCTTGGCAGCGTCAATCATCAGTAACAATTCCATGAGATTGTCGCTGTTGGGAAATGTCGACTGCACAAGATAAACTTCGCATCCGCGAATTGATTCTTCAAAAGAAACTTCAAATTCACCGTCAGCAAAATGCTGGATGTTCATCTTGCCAAGCTCGACACCGAGTGAGGCACATATCTCTTTGGCCATGTACTCGGACTTGGTTCCGGCAAAAATCTTAAATGGTGGTAACATTACACAATATATTTAGTATGTTGGAATTTTTGTGCAAATTTATTGTTTTTTGATATTATTTCGCCTATCGTCAGCTCTTTTTTTATCATCAGGGAGTACATTTTTATGCTTTATCTTCCAAATGACGGCATCGTAGGGACCTATTTCAGTTTCAAAGGGCTTGTCTGACGACATGGATTTACGCATCATGTCCTTTGACAGGAGTTCCTTGGCAACGCAATCGCCCTGAGGCATGCTCAACACCTCAAATGCATGCTGCGGAATGTTTATCTTCAAGTTGCAGGGAGAGCCACCAAAGTTAACGGCAATCAACAACGTTTCATCATCACAGCTGCGCAAGAACGCATATTGGCGATGAGGATTCAATGTGGGATTGTCGTAGTTTACATACATCAAGTCAAAGAAACGGCCGCTTGAAATAGCCTTCTCGCTATTGCAAAGGCGCAGTATGGTGCGATATTTGTCACGCAGCCATCGCTCCTGACCTGTCAATCGGTCATTGTTGCACTTTCCTCCGTTGAGCCAACGACGCACCGTGGGAATGCTCCAGTAGTCAAATATTGTTGTACGACCGTCGTAGCCGCTGAAACCTTCGGCATCCAGAGCCTGCTCGCCAAGCTCCTGACCGGCATATATCATAAACGGGCCGCGTCCCATCATGGCGCTTACAATCATCGAGGGGATGACCAGCGACGGGTCGCCGGCATAGTATTTTGAGCCGAATCGCTGTTCATCGTGATTCTCGAGGAAGTTCAGCATATTGTCGGAGATTCCGTCAACCGTCTGCCAGCAATTGGTTATCTGGGCAGCCGAGATGTTGGAACATTGTATGCCGCGAAGCGTGTCGTAGAGGTTAACCTTGTCATAGAGGTAGTCAAATCCGCCGTACTTTATGAAGTCACGGTAAAGCGACACATCATATATCTCGGCAATGAATATGACATGGGGATAACGCTCCTTGACATTGGCGATAGCCCATTGCCAGAACTCAATAGGCACCATGTGGGCCATGTCACACCTGAATCCGTCGACACCCTTTGACGCCCAATAGCGCAGGATGTCAAGCATCTGGAACCATGTGCGCGGAATCGGATAGAAGTGATGGGAACCGTCACCGTAATCGATACCGTAATTCAGCTTTACCGTTTCATACCAGTCAAACTGCGACGGAAAGGCCGTGAAGCAGTCGTTGCCCGACGCTTTTGCCGGAAACTCCACGTAAGCATCATCTCCGTCACCAAGGTCGATGCTCGGAGCAAAAAGCTGATGAGGTATGTAATAGAAATTATTGTTGCGCTCAAAGAATCGATTCTTGTCGTCGCCCACACCGAAATCCACAACCTCGGCTGGCTTAGCGTCAGAAACATATTGTCGCGACACATGATTGGGAACGAAGTCAATGATCACGCCCATACCGGTATCATGAGTGCGCATCAACAACGCCTCAAACTCCCCTATTCGATTGTTCACATCCACAGCTATGTCAGGATCCACATCGTAGTAGTCCTTTATCGCATAGGGCGATCCGGCTTTGCCTTTGACTACATGTGGATTATCTCTACTTATTCCATAGCGCGAATAGTCGGTCTGATTGGAGTGTTCGATAATCCCTGTATACCACACATGCGTGATTCCCAAATCCTTAATGCTTCTTAGCACCTTGGTGGTGATGTCGTTCATCTTGCCTGAGCCGTTTTGCTCAATCGTACCGTTAGGTATGCAATGCTCATTGCAATTGGCAAACAAACGAGGAAGCATTTGATAAATTACCGGTTTTTCCTTACTCATTTCTTCTGTTATATAGATTTAGTCAACTAAATGCAATCACGGTTAAGCGAGGCCGGCCTTCTTTATGGCATCGCGAGCCGCTTTGTAGCCGCTTCGGAAAACAAGTTCCTTCTGATGCATATTGAACACATGCATGTCGGCTATGGACTTTGTTTCGATGACAAGGTCACATAGGTGCATGTCGGCAATGGCGTTTGTCTTGGCCATCAGCATGTAGGAGCGTTGAGCCACATCAAGCAAAGTACCCTTATAGGTATTTTTCTTCACCATGGGGCTGCAGTTTATGCCTATCAGATAGTCGCAGTCATCACGTATCGCCCACGCCGGAAGGTTGTGAAGCACACCACCGTCAACATAGTTTAATCCGTCGATTTTTACCGGCTGAAACACGATGGGAATCGAACACGACGCCATCACACGCTCAGCTATAGCACCTTCACGCCACTGCACGGGGCAGCAGTTGTCAAGATCGGTGGCACACACTACAAGCGGAGTACTGCATTGCTCAATCAGCTCCACTCCAAGTGACTTGGTTAAGAACGACCGAAATCCGTTCATGCGGAAAAAGCCGTCCTTGGGGACGCTTATTTCACAGAAATCGGTGAACTTGGCCTTCATGAACAGCTTCATGATCTCAAGCGGCTTAAGACCTGCGCTATACATCGAGCCGGCAATCGAACCCGCGCTCACCCCTGCAATTATATCAGGCTTGATGCCCAATTCATCCATGGCGTATAAAGCACCCACATGGGCAAACCCACGTGCTCCTCCACCACTAAGTGCCAGACCTATCTTATATGGTTTCTTTTCAGACAAAATGTAAATACTTTCTTATCTAAACACAAAATTAATGGTTTTATATCATTCAACCATCGATTTGTTGTAAGAATTTAACACGACAGCCCAATTCATCGCACCCCGCGCCCCGGGTCATGGGCGATATTCATCGCCAATCACGAGCTTGTCGCCACTGTCGTCCACATTGAAAAGATGCGGGACACGATGATAGTGACCATTGATCGACTTATGGCTGTGAACCGACATAAGCAACCGGCCGTCAAATGTGCGGAAGAGCATTCCATGACCGAAATCGGGAGGCGTAATCGGCTCCTTCTCCTGAATCCACGGTCCCTCAAGAGTTCCCGACTTGGAATAAGCCACGCCTTGAGTGTAGACATCATATATCCAGCTTGTCCATATCATGCCGAGCCGTCCGGTAGCGGTGCGAAACAGGTAAGGCCCGTCGGTCACTCGATTTGGACGCTCCTTGCCGTCGATTTTCTCGCGGCTCCAAGGCGAATCACTTGCACGGAACAGTATCCGTCCATCTCCCACACTTCCGCTAAGATCGGGCTTCAACTCAATACTTTCTACCGTACCGTCCCAATTCTGCAGCCACTCCCAGCAATAGACCATGTAAGGCTTGCCGTCGGTGTCGACCCAGAATGTGCCGTCGAGAGTCAGTTTGTCGGCAGGCAGATATGTGTCATCGGCCATCGGACGATAAGGGCCTTCGGCTTTGTCGCTTACCAATACGTGGCTCGCACGACGTTCAAGCTTGTTGCCACGATATTCTCCGAGTATGTTCTTGCTGTTGGTAAATGTCGCGAAGTAGTAATATTTTCCTTTGTACTTGTGAAGCTCGGCAGCCCAAATCATGGGGTTGGGCCCCATCCACGACCCATCGTCGGTTTCGGCTACATTGTATGGACCGTCCCAAAGCTTCAAGTCGCGACTTTTCCATAACAGGCCGCCTGTTCCCGTCATGTAATAAGTCATCGTGGCGCTATCGGCCAATATGCACGGATCGCTCAGCACTATCGAGTCAAGAGGCACGTTGTTACGAACCCTTGCTTTACGCTCGGCGGCATCTGCTGACATAACTACTGCCAGAGCTACAAAAATCATTACTAATACACGCTTCATTGCAATGTGAGGGATAATTGGATTAATATTAATTGAGTCTTGGATATGAATAAATTTTGCTTTTGTCGAGCGAAAGTATCTAAGACCCGAGTCAAAGATAATGAAAATCCGTTATTTTGCATAACTTTGCAATTCATAAATTAAAGCTACCGCTATTACAACGGGAACAAAGCAATGACTATCAAACATAAACAACAACCGTCATGAACATAACGGAACTGCGCGACTACTGCCTGTCACTACCGATGGTGACCGAGGATTTCCCTTTCAATGAATCGATTCTCGCATTCAAGATATTGGGCAAAATATTTGCGGTTATAGACCTTGACCACATTGACTGGCTCGTAATGAAATGCGACCCCGACTATGCTGTGGAACTGCGCGAATCCCATCCGGAGATAACCACGGCATGGCATTGGAACAAAAAGTACTGGAATCAGGTGAGAATGCGCGGAGCCTTGACCGACGAACTAATAATAAGCCTGTTGCGCCACAGCTACAGCGAGGTTGTAAAGAAATTCACAGGAAAAATAAAGCGCGAATATCCCATATTGTTGACAGTGCAATCTCCGGCCAATCATTGATGGTTAAAAAACGATAAAAATCGTTATGCGAGAACATTTGAGATATTTTTCACTATATTTGCACAAAAATACCAATCATTTAAATATGAAAACCCTGCTATCGAGGATTCTACCCATCCTCATTACTATGATTATCACAGGATGCAACAACGATATTTTCATTGACGACAAACATCCTTCAATTACCGAGATTGAGATTCCCGACCAAGGCAATAAATCAATCACATTCCAGACATCGCAACTGAAGTCCATAGAGATTGCATTCTACAACGATGCCACTTTCGATTGTACGCTGTTTGATCACACGGGCGACATATATAACAAATACGACGACCGAGATTACATCTATCTCTACGAAATTTCAAGCAGTATGCCTCAAATAACGCGCATGTTGGCCGAAAACGACGATGTGGCTTTTGAAGTAACGCGCACCGGCGAAAACGAGTTGACAATCAGCTCAATCAGGAATATGACTGATTACAATGTGCGCGGCAGCATAATGTTGTCCTACACCTACAAGGAAGAGTTCATTGCGTTCTCGATATTGCCGTCGCCTGGTGGCCCTACCTTATATTCAATAAAGGGATTATCCTACAATAAGTCAAGCCTTTCGCAGGGGTTCAGCGACGAGCAGAGCACTCCGTTTAGAATTATCAACGAAACGCAATCGGTGACAAAACAGGTGTTCAATCCCCAACAACATTGCACCACCATGGTGATATTCAATACCAACGGCATGGACCGACTGAAACTCGACCCCGATGCCGAAATGCCGGTAGTGGAGATACCATCCTACATCCACCGTGACGATGTCGAGGAAATCGCGGGAGGATTCAACGGTCGGGAAATTCAATTCTCACGCGAGATCATAGTCACCGACACTCCCGACAACGCACTGATTGGCGGGGGAAGCTTCAATGTAGATTATCCCGTCGAGGTTCCACCAATGTCGGCAAGAGAGCTAAACCTGTCGATCAACCGAATCATCATGAGAGCAAACGGCGAGTTGACATTGGTGAACAACCGTAATGACAAGGAGCTCAAACTACCGTTTGTGGTCACGGTGATGCAGCCCTACAACTACAGTTGCAAATGGGAAGAAGCGACAATCGACGAATAAACCCGATAAATAATCTGCACGAAATCTACACTCATGATTTTTAAACATATAATTGCGATAACCGCCTTGTTGGCATCGGCATCGGTCAACGCCGCCAACCTATCGAAGCAGGACACTTGCGCCAACGCGCCGAAATATATACACCGCATCGGAGCCGATCTCCGCGGCGGTTACGTGGCATCTTCGGCCAACCATGTGGCACAGGACTATGACGAAACGGGTGCGACAAAGCTCCACAGCGCAATGTCGGCCCACCTCAAATATTCGTTTAAATACTCCGATGTCACGCGCACCGGTCGTCTATATCCCGATACCTATCAGGGCATCGGCCTATCCTACACCACTTTCTTCAACAACGCGCGCACAGGTTCTCCTATAAATCTCTATCTCTTTCAAGGTGCTCCAATCATCAAGTTGTCACCCCGATTGTCATTGGACTATGAGTGGAACTTCGGTGCGTCATTCGGTTGGAAGAAGTATAATCCCGACCTCCCTCCGGTGAACATCATCGTGGGTTCAAAGGTGAACGCCTACATCAACCTCGGCTTCATGCTCAACTACCGCATGTCACGCCAATGGAGCCTTACGGCAGGAATCGACATGACCCACTACTCCAACGGCAACACCTCATGGCCCAATCCCGGAGTCAATTCACTCGGAGCGCGTGTGGGAATGACTTACACATTTGACGACAGGACAAAATCGTCGCTCGACACTCCCCACCCTGCAGTTGACCCGGTTAAGCCTCACATAAGTTACGACCTTGTCGTGTATGGAGCGGCACGCAAGCGCATGATAATGCTGCACGGTTCGCCTGAATTGCTTCCCGGACGATTCGGAATAGCCGGAATAAACTTCTCGCCGATGTATAACTTCAACCGGTTCTTTCGCGCCGGAATGTCGGTCGACATTCAATATGACGAAAGTTCCGACTTGGCTTCCTATTGGGTCGACGGCACCTACGGCGACGACATCAAATTCCGCCGCCCGCCCTTCTTTCATCAGGTTTCGGCCGGACTTTCATTGCGTGGCGAGCTTGTAATGCCCATATTTTCAATCAATGCCGGTGTAGGCTACAACATCCTGGGCAACCCCGACACGCGCAACCTCTACCAGGTGCTTGCGCTGAAGATACACATGACCCGCAGCCTGTTTTTGCACATAGGCTACCAGCTCAACAAGTTTGAGAATCCCAACAACCTCATGATAGGCATAGGCTATCGTTTCCACGACCTCCGCTGAATCAGCGCGGTAGCTACGACAGCAGCCCGATGCCGAAATATTATTGCTGTATTATAAAGTATATGTGAGCAGAAATTGCTATTTTTGTAAGTTAGAATAAAAATCACATACAAATATCATACAGTTATGAAGTTCAATGTTTCCAGTAAGACGCTCTACAGCTACGTTTCGGCTGTAAGTAAAGTCATCAATTCCAAGAATGCGCTGACGATTCTCAATAACTTCCTGTTTGAGCTTAGCGACAATACGCTCACCATTACAGCTTCCGACCTTGAGAATACGCTCGTGGCACATCTTGAAGTGATGGATGCCGAAGGCGAAGGAAAATTCTGTGTCGACGCTCGCCGTATGGTCGACTTGCTCAAGGAAATGCCCGACCAGGGAATATCATTTGACATCAACGACGACAACCTTGCGGTTGAAATCGTATATCCCAGCGGTAATTACAGCTTCATAGCAATAAACGGCAACGAGTATCCCTCCAATGAAAGCGTCGACGAGTCGACCGACATCATCGAGTTCACCTGCCCCACCGAGCAAATAATCAAGGGTATCGACAACACATTGTTTGCGGTAGGCAACGACGACCTGCGTCCTCAGATGATGGGTATTCTCTGGGACATCAAGCCCGATGCCATAACATTTGTCGCCACCGACACCCGCAAGCTGGTTAAGTATCGCAACGCAATGTCGGCTCCCGGCGTTGAAGGCTCTTGCATCCTGCCCATAAAGCCGGCAACCGTTATCAAGAACGTGTTTGCCAAGGAAGACGAGGTGAAGGTGACGCTTGAACCCAAGAGCGCTACATTTGAAAGCCCCTCCTACAAGTTCAACTGCCGTTTCATCAAAGGCTCATTCCCCGACTACAACCGCGTCATTCCCGTAAAAAATCCCTATGTTATCACCGTTGACCGTCAATCGTTCCTCAACGCCGTGCGACGCGTGGGCGTATTTGTCGATCAGGGCCACGGCCTCGTGAAATTCAAGATTGAAAAGGATCAGCTTACTATGAAGGCCACCGACAACAACTTCTGCACATCGGCCCGCGAGGTTGTTCCCTGCGACTTCACCGGCACTGAAATGATCATAGGCTTCAGCGCACCCTACCTCATTGAGATTTTCAACACCATTTCGACCACCGACATTCTCATCAAGCTCTCCGACCCCAGCCGTCCCGGAGTGTTCGTTCCTTCGGAGAACTCCGAAAACAGCGAGCTGCTGATGCTGCTGATGCCGATGACCGTATCCGATTTCTAAACCCAATATTCAGGTAAATCCCTCTCTCGCAAATTCATAATGGAACTTGCTCTAAAAAATCCTATAATTTTCTTTGACCTCGAAACCACCGGCACCAACATCCTGCGTGACCGCATCGTGGAGATTTCCTATATAAAGGTCATGCCTTCGGGCAATGAAACCGAACGCACCCTGCGCATAAATCCGGGTATGCCGATTCCCGCCGAGGCAACGGCAATACATCACATAACCGATGACGATGTGAAGAATGCACCGCCGTTCAAGCAGGTGGCTCAGGAACTCGCCAACGTGTTTCTCGGATGTGACATAGCCGGATTCAACTCCAACCGCTTCGATGTGCCCATGCTCATGGAAGAGTTTCTACGCGCAGGAGTCAACATCGACCTGTCACGAAGAAAATTTGTCGATGTGCAGACAATATTCCACAAGATGGAGCAGCGCACATTGATTGCAGCCTATAAATTCTATTGCGGAAAGGATCTCACCGAAGCTCATTCGGCCAACGCCGACACCCGTGCCACCTACGAAGTACTGAAGGCGCAACTCGACCACTACCCTTCGCTGAAAAACGACATCGCGTTCCTCTCCGACTTCTCGTCACAGAACAAGAATGTCGACCTCATGGGCCGCATCATATACAACGAAGCCGGCAAAGAGGTGTTTAACTTCGGAAAATACAAGGGCCAGCTTGTGGAGGATGTTTTCCGCCGCGACATAGGCTACTACTCATGGATGATGCAGGGTGAATTCCCCGCCAACACCAAACAAGTAATCACCAACATAAAGCTTCGCATGAAGTAAACTCGAAAATGCTAAAAGGCAAACATATAATACTCGGAATATCGGGAGGAATAGCCGCCTACAAGTCGGCTTATCTCTTGCGATTGCTCGTCAAGGCCGGTGCCGAAGTGCAGGTTGTCATGACCCCGGCGGCCAAGGAGTTCATAACACCCGTCACCATGTCGGCATTAAGCGGCAAACCGGTTGTCAGCGAATTTTTCACGGCCAACACCGGCGAATGGCACAGCCATGTCGACCTCGGACTGTGGGCCGATGCGATGATAATCGCCCCGGCAACAGCATCAACCATCGCCAAGATGGCCAACGGCGTTGCCGACAATATGCTCATAACCACCTATCTGTCAGCCAAAGCACCCGTATTTATTGCCCCGGCGATGGACCTCGACATGTTTGCCCATCCGTCGACTACACGAAACCTCGAATTGCTGCGCTCCTACGGCAATCACATCATCGAGCCCGCTTCGGGCGAACTCGCAAGCCATCTTGTGGGGAAAGGCCGCATGGAGGAGCCTGAAGTGATAGCAAGTGTGCTCGACCGCTTTTTTGACTGCGGAATGTCACTTGCCGGAAAGCATATAATGATAACCGCCGGACCGACATACGAGAAAATCGATCCCGTTCGCTTCATCGGCAACTACAGCTCGGGCAAAATGGGTTACGCCATAGCCGAAGAAGCTGCCTCGCGTGGAGCCGATGTGACAATAGTAAGCGGCCCCGTGGCGTTAAAGGCGGTCAATCCGCGCATAAAGGTTGTCGATGTTGAGTCGGCCCGCGAGATGCTTGAAGCCTGTGAACGCATATTCCCGTCATGCGACACTGCTATAATGTGTGCCGCTGTGGCCGATTACGCCCCGGCTCATCCCGCCGACCGAAAGATTAAGCGCGAGCACAACGACCTGCCGGTAATCGAGCTGGTAAAAAATCCCGACATAGCCGCCACTCTCGGAGCAATGAAAAAGCCCGGACAACGACTTGTGGGATTTGCACTTGAAACCGACAACGAAATGTCAAACGCCCTCCATAAGCTGAAGGCCAAGAACCTCGACATGATAGTGATGAACTCGTTGCGCGACAAAGGTGCAGGATTCCGCACCGACACCAACAAGGTCACCATCTATAAGCTTGACGGCGGCGAGCTGCACTTTGACATGAAGTCAAAGCGCGAAGTTGCCTCCGACATAATCGATACACTGCTGTCGCTATGACGAAACGATTGTGGATTGCCGCAACCCTTTTGTTCCCGTTATCACTATTGGCCCGGGAGCTGAACTGCACCGTCGAGATTGATCGCTCGCAAGTGCAGGGTGCGGGATTGTCGGTATTCACAACACTTCAGAGCGCTATAGCCGATTACATGAACAACCGCGACTGGAGCGATGCACGATTCTCGCCCAACGAGCGCATAGAGTGCCGGTTGTTTCTTACCATAAAAGAGTACGACGAACCCATGATGCGGGGCGACCTGCAGATACAGTCGTCACGTCCGGTCTACAACAGCACCTACACCACAACGCTGCTTAACCACAAGGACACCCGCATTGAGTTTGAGTATCATGAAGGCGAGCCGCTTATATTCTCCGAAAATACCTTTGAGAGCAATCTCACCGCACTGCTGAATTTCTATGCCTACCTTATTTTGGGATTGGATTTCGACAGCTTTTCACCCGAAGGCGGCGACCGATTCTACGCAAAGGCCGACAACATCGTCTACATGGCCCAGTCGTCGGGACAAAGCGGATGGAGAATGCTTGAGGACAACCGCAACCGCAGCGCGATAATCAAGACATTCACCGACAAATCGGGAGCGCCGTTGCGTGACTTCATCTACACCTATCACCGCAAGGGGCTCGATGAGATGTCGATGAGTCCCGATAAAGGACGAACCAACATAACGGCCGCCATCGACAACATGAAGAAGGTCTATGACACCGCACCCATGTCGATAGCCTTGCCAATGTTCAAGGACGCGAAGCTCGATGAGATTATAAACATATACTCCCGTTCGCCTGAGAGTGAACGCAAAAGAGTCCATCAATTGTTATCCTACATCTTTCCGGCCGAATCATCACGGATTGATGCGATGGTAAATGGTAAAAATCAATAAAATGCTCAAATCGTTACACATATCAAACTATGCGTTAATCGACACCGTCGACATAACGTTTGACAACGGATTCAACATCATTACCGGTGAAACAGGTGCCGGAAAGTCGATTATGCTCGGAGCCTTGTCGCTTATTCTCGGCGAACGCGCCGACATTAAGGCTGTGCGCGACTCGGGCAAGAAATCGATAATTGAAGCCACGTTTGAAATCGACGACTACCCCACCCTGAAGGAGTACTGCCTCGCCAACGACATCGAGTGGGACGACACTATGTGCATCCTTCGCCGTGAAGTGGCCCCCGCAGGCCGCTCGCGAGCATTCATCAACGACTCTCCGGTCACTCTCGACTTGCTTTCGCATGTCGCCATGCAGCTTGTCGACATCCATTCACAACATCAAAATCAGTTGCTCACCTCGCCTGAATTTCAGCTTCGCGTAATCGACAGTATGGCCGGCAACGACACGCTGTTGAGCGACTATCGCAAGCGTTATGCAGCTTTCCGCAGCGCAGTGAAGCGACTGCACGAAGCCAAACGAAAAATTGAGCAGAACCGCACCGACGAGGACTTCACGCGTTTCCAGCTCGAACAGCTCGATGCGATGAATCTTGTCGCCGACGAGCAGGAGCAACTTGAGCACGAACGCGAGATTCTATCCAACATGACCGACATAAAGTCGACCATAAACGGCGCACTTGACGCACTGCTCAACGGAAACTCCAACGCACTGTCGCTCTTAAGCGAGGCCGGCGACTACTGTGAAGCTCTCGGCCGCATACTGGAGAACGCCGACTCACTCGCCGAGCGCCTGCAGTCGGCACGCATCGAAATTCAGGACATAGCCGACACGCTAAGTGCATTTGACAGCGACCTGAACGCCGATCCGGCCGAGCTTGACGCAATCGAAGAGCGGTTAAACGACATCTATGCGCTGCAGCACAAGCACCATGTGTCGACGGTAGGCCAACTTATCGAACTGCGTGAATCGTTCCGTGCAAGGCTTGACGAACTCGAAAACAGTTCGTTCACCATCGAAGAGCTTGAGAAGGAAGCTCGCCGCGCCAAGAGCCTCGCCAAGGAACTTGCCGCACAACTGTCGAAACGACGCACCGAGGAGGCCGCCCGCTTTGAGGCCGACCTGCGCGAACGCGCCATGCCGCTGGGCATGAAGAATCTGCAAATAAAGGTGGAACTTACCCCGACCGAACTGTCATCGACCGGAGCCGACAGCATCCGCTTCCTCTTCGCCTTCAACAAAAACCAGCCCTTGATGCCGGTTGGAGGCACTGCATCGGGCGGAGAAATTTCGCGACTCATGTTGTCGATAAAAGCGATAATCGCCGACAAGATGCAACTACCGTCGATTATATTCGATGAAGTCGACACGGGGGTTTCAGGTGATGTCGCCAATCGCATGGGCGCAATGATGCAATCGATAGCCGCCAACATCCAGGTCATGGCCATTACCCATCTGCCCCAGGTGGCAGCCAAAGGCAACGCCCACTTCAAGGTCTACAAGCAGGATGACGAGCACTCCACCCACACTCGAATACGAAGGTTATCGACCGACGAACGCATCGACGAGCTCGCCGTAATGCTGAGCGGCTCGACAGTCAACGATGCCGCTCGGGCCAACGCCAAGTCACTATTGAATATTAAATAAACGAAAATAACACTCTAAACCACGGTATATATGGAACGCAATGAATACATATTCGGCATACGCGCCGTCATGGAAGCCATCGAAGCAGGCAAGGACATCGACAAGGTCTATATCAAGAAGGATCTGCACGGCGACCTTATAAACGAGCTGAACGAACTGATACGCCTCCACGGCATTGTGACGCAGCGCGTCCCCGTAGAGCGCATCAACAAGATAACGCGCAAAAATCATCAGGGCGTGGTGGCCGTCCTTTCGGCAGTCACCTATCACAGCCTCGACAACATAGTTCCTCAACTCTATGAGGACGGTGTGCTCCCCTTCATAGTCGTTCTCGACGGCATAACCGATGTGCGTAACTTCGGAGCTATCGCGCGCACATGCGAATGTGCCGGAGTAGACGCCATCGTCATTCCCGAGCGTGGAAGTGTATCAGTTGGCGGTGATGCCGTAAAGACCTCGGCAGGTGCGCTGCTGCACATTCCCGTGTGTCGCGAGCGTAGCGCGGCATCGGCTGTAAGATTCCTTAAGGATAACGGTTACACGGTAGTGGCTGCTTCGGAAAAGGCCGATATAAACTACACCATGGCCGACTATACCGTTCCCGTGGCAATAGTGATGGGAGCCGAGGATGTTGGCCTATCACCCGAGGTCATGAAGCTATGCGACACATTTGTGTCAATACCCCAGTTCGGCCACATTGGATCGCTAAATGTTTCAGTAGCCGCCGGTGTCATCATCTACGAAGTCGTGCGCCAGCGCCTGCAATCCAACATGGAAGTAATCTGATTACTCGAGAAATATGTGATACAAAAAAAGCCGCATTGATTGATGCGGCTCTTTTTGTTATCGGTGTGCGTTGTGGATAACGTATTCTTTGACTTTTTGGAACAGGTCGGTGGCAAACACGAAGTGACTCAACGCCTCGTTGGTCGTTTCATATATAAGCTCCTTATTGCCAACCCACTCACGGTAACCCTTGTTGATAAACACGATGTTCTCGCCTATTCCAAGCACCGAGTTCATATCATGGGTGTTGATTACGGTAGTTATCTGATATTCATGCGTTATGTCGCTCAACAATTCATCTATAAGAATCGATGTTTTCGGGTCAAGTCCCGAGTTAGGCTCATCGCAAAAAAGATATTTAGGATTAAGTGCGATTGCACGCGCAATGGCTACACGCTTCTGCATACCTCCCGAAATCTCGCTCGGATACTTGTCGTCGGCTCCCTTAAGACCCACGCGTTCAAGGCAGAATTGAGCACGCTCGCGGCGCTCGGCATCGCTCATGCGAGTGTACATCATCAACGGGAACTCGACATTGCCAAGCACCGTTTCCGAGTCGAAAAGCGCCGAACCCTGAAACAACATTCCTATCTCGGTGCGCAACGACTGAACCTGTTCGCGATTCATTTGAAGCAGATCACGGCCGTCATATAGAATCTCTCCCTTCTCGGGACGCACAAGACCCACAATCGATTTCATCAACACGGTCTTTCCCGAACCGCTCTGTCCGATTATCAGATTCGTCTTACCGGTTTCAAATGTCGCGCTCACACCTTTGAGCACCTGAACTCCGTCAAACGACTTATAAATGTCCTTAACTTCAATCATTGCATCAACAGTTTAGTAAGTATGACATCAAAGAGGAGAATCAGAATCGAGCTTGCAACTACGGCATTTGTCGAAGCCTTGCCCACATCGAGCGCACCGCCTTTAACGTAATATCCGTAATATGAAGCCACCGATGTGATGATCACCGAGAACACGAGAGCCTTTATTATAGTGTACCACACATACCACTCGACAAACATTGTCTGTATTCCGTATATGTAACGCGACACCGGAATCATGTCGGTAAATGCGGCTATGAACCATCCGCCAAACAGTCCCGTAGCAATCGAGAACACCACCAGCACGGGGATGAAGAACATGAAGGCCAATATCTTGGGAAGCACCAGGAATTGAGCCGAATTTATACCCATTATCTCAAGAGCGTCAATCTGCTCGGTAACTCGCATGGTGCCTATCTCCGATGCTATGTTGGAGCCCACCTTTCCTGAAAGTATAAGACACAACACCGCCGAGCTGAACTCCAGCAACAGGATGTCACGCGTGGCAAGACCTGTCGAATAAGCAGGCATCATGGGCGATGTCATGTTGAGCTGCATCTGGATGCATATAACGGCTCCGATGAAAATTGATATTACTATCGTCAACGGAATCGAGTCAAGGCCGAGCTTGCCTATCTCTTGCAACAACTTGCGTCCGAAAACCCTCCACTTCTGAGGAGGAGTGAATACACGACACATAAAAATGCAGTACTGACCGAAAGTGGTCAACGACGATTCTATAATCATAGTTTATTGATTATCTATATTAGGATTGATGCTGCAAAGTTAAGGATTTTCTTGGCTTGTAAGGGATTTTTTATTTACTTTGTGTGTCTAAAATCTCATATACTGTAGCAAAAAATGCTTGTAATCGGTATTGCCGGCGGCACCGGGTCGGGTAAGACCACCGTCGTCAACAAAATAATAAAGAGTCTGCCGGCAGGCGAAGTCGCTGTCATTCCCCAGGATTCCTACTATAAGGACTCCGGTCACATTCCTATGGAGGAACGCAGCAAAATCAACTTTGACGAGCCCGCATCAATCGAGTGGACACTGCTTGAAAAGCAGTTGCGCGAGCTTAAGGAGGGCAAATCCATCGAAATGCCAACCTACAGCTACCTCACCTGCACCCGTCAGAAAGAAACCGTGCATGTGGAGCCGCGTGATGTCATCATAGTCGAGGGCATACTTGTGCTCACCCAGCCGTCATTGTGTCAGCTGATGGATGTAAAGGTATTTGTAGACGCCGATGCCGACGACCGACTCATAAGAGTAATCGCACGTGACTGCATAGAGCGCGGACGCACTCCGCAGATGGTAATCGACCGTTATCAGGCAGTGCTGAAGCCCATGCACGAGCGTTACATCGAGCCTTCAAAGCGCAAGGCCGACCTGATAGTGCCCCAAGGAGGCAACAACACGGTGGCCATAAAACTGCTTACCGACTACATTGCAAGCCGATTGAAAAGGCTTCCCAAATGACAATTTCACGGAACAATATCAGCCAACCCCAATATATGTCTGACGAAAAGATAAACGAACCTGTAAATGACGCTCCCGCTATCGAAGTCGAGAACATGGATGCCAACACATGTGAAGTGACCGACCCCGATGCCGGAAAAACCTTATTTGAAGGCAAAATGGTGCTGCGCACCGAAAATCTCGTAAAGAAATATCGTCAGCGCACGGTCGTAAACCACGTGTCAATCAATGTCACGCAGGGTGAGATTGTGGGACTTCTCGGGCCTAACGGCGCGGGCAAGACTACCACATTCTACATGACCGTCGGGCTTATAACCCCCAATGAAGGTGAAATATTCCTCAACGACCTCAACATAACCAAATATCCGGTTTACAAACGCGCCCAGAATGGCATTGGATACCTCGCCCAGGAACCGTCGGTATTCCGCAAGCTGAGCGTAGAGAACAACATCCGCTCGGTGCTTGAAATGACCAACACATCACGTGAGTATCAGCGTGACAAGCTTGAAAGCCTTATCGCGGAGTTCCGCTTGCAGAAAGTGCGCAAAAACCTCGGCGACCAGCTGTCGGGAGGTGAACGCCGACGCACCGAGATAGCACGATGCCTTGCCATCAACCCCAAGTTCATAATGCTCGACGAACCGTTTGCCGGCGTCGACCCCATCGCGGTTGAGGACATCCAGTATATCGTCTATAAGTTGAAGGAGAAGAACATCGGTATTCTGATCACCGACCACAACGCCCCCGAAACACTGTCGATCACCGACCGTGCCTACCTGCTTTTTGAGGGTAAGATACTGTTTCAGGGTACATCGGAAGAGCTTGCCGAGAATCCCGTTGTACGCGAAAAGTATCTCGGTCGCGGATTCAACTTCCGTCGCAAGAAATTCGATTAAGAGCCGGCTCTAATCAATCGTCGCTTTTCGGCTCTTTCCGAAAACACGTGACGACAGGTACCAGAGTGCGCCGATTGTTGCGGCAAGGCTTACGGCAGCTATCGCTATGTCGGCAGCCGAACCGTCGGCTCCCACTGAATTGGCATCGACACTGCTCCGTCCCGTATTCACAAGCCACTGATTTATAACGACAAGGCTATTGTTTAGAGCGTGGGCCATGGCAGGAAGCCATAAAGAGCCGCTCCACCATGCAAGATAGCCTAAAAAGGCTCCTATCAACATGCGGGGCACAAAGCCAAAAAACTGAAGATGCACGGCACTGAATATAACGGCAGTGGCCCAAATGGCTATATGCGCGTTACGCAGCTGCACGTGAAGCAGCTTTTGCAGCATCCCCCTGAAAAACAGCTCCTCGGCAATACCGGTCAAGCATCCCATTATAAGTATCGACAGAATGAGATCGATAACCGATGTACCGCTCATAAGCATCATCACCATGCCGTTGGCGGCTTGTTCGCTCGCGCGAAGCACCTGTTCGATGCGGCTCATCGATTCAGGCAGGGTGAGCGAGGCATTCCACTGCACGATAACGTTCATTGCCGGAATCGCCAGAACCACGACAGCCATAGTCCATACAACGGCACTACCGCATGGCCAACGGTCAACGCCCGTAAAGCGCAACGGATTGCGTGCGGCTATCAATGCAGTCATGGCAACCGGCATAATGAATATGAACAGGTCCTGCAACACGGTGGCCCAGCGTAACCTGACAACATCGTCGGCGCCCACCAATCCTATTATAACCGAGCCGAGAAGAGTGCAAAGCACCCACCAGCAAATGAACAAAGCAAGACTCTTTCCTGCGCTTATGCGTAACTGTTGCTCCATATCAATGAACATTAACTTTGATTACACTGCAAAGTTAATGAAAAATGACGACATCGTCACATCAATCTTCGCCCGGTTGATTGTCACGCTGTAGCGACAGCGAGTAGCCGGCCACATAATCGTTGAACGCCTGCTTGTAGCTCTCGCTTACCGGGATATAGTGATTGCCGAATACAATGCGGTTGCGTTCAATAATGCTTATCTTCGATGTATTCACAATGAATGAGCGATGAACACGCAGGAATTCGGCAGCCGGCAGATAACGCTCTATCGTCTTCATGCTCGTAAGAGTGAGAATGGCGCTCTTCTCACCTTCGACATATATCTTTACATAATCTTTCAGTCCTTCGATAAACTGAATCTTGTCGATAGGTATCTGCACCTGTTTATACTCGCTCTTCACTATGATGTAACGCTTGTTGTTGTCAAGCTCGTCGGCCCTACGGCGCAGCTCAACCCACTGCAGAGCCTTGTTGGCCGCTCCCACAAACTCCTCATAGCTTATGGGCTTCATAAGGTAGTCAAGTGCATTGACCTTGAACCCTTCGATTGCATACCGGTCATAGGCCGTAGTGAATATTATGCGACAGGTGGGAGGCACTATTCTCGCAAACTCCATCCCGTTGAGCTGTGGCATGTGTATGTCGAGGAACACTACATCAATATCCTCCTCCAGAATCGTCTTGACCGAATCCTGAGCCGAACTGAACTTACCAACAAGCTCCATGAAAGGAGTCTTTTCAATATATGACGCAACCAGTTCCTGAGCCAAAGGCTCGTCATCTACTACGCAGCAACGTAATGTAAGCATATACTTATATTTTTATATTATAACGTTATTATCATGTCAACTATATATCGGTCGCCATCTATTTTTGTCGACATTTCGGCCTTGTTGCCGTAAATAAGGTCAAGACGACGCCGAAGATTCACATTCCCTATTCCCGAGGATGCTATGTCACGCTTCTCCGAATCGATGAAATTGTTGGCGATGTGACAATGTATCGATCCTTCGCGGCACACGATTGAAATGTCGATGCTGTCGCCCGACCGACCTGTATTGCCGTATTTGAAAGCATTCTCAACCGGCGAGATGAACAGCAGCGGAGCTATGTGACAGTCATTGCAGTCGCCGCTGTCGAGCGTGACATTGATAGGCATCTTATCGCCTATGCGCAGCTTCATGAGCTTGACATAGTTGTCAATGAATGTAAGCTCATCCTGGATGGGAACAGTAGGCGAATTTTCATAGAGCACGTAACGCAGCAGCTGGCTCAGCTCATGAACAGCCTGCTGAGCCTTGTCGGGGCTTATGGCTATGAGAGCATAGATCGAGTTCAGCGTATTGAAAAGGAAGTGAGGGTTAAGCTGCTTCTTAAGGCTCTCAAGTTCTTCCTTGTGCTGCACCATCTCCATTTCCTGACGCTGACGGTTAAGCTTCACCCAATAGTCGCTAAGCTTCATGGCGACGCTCAACGCCACGGTGAGAATCACCATAACCACGTCACGCATCAGAAATGACACTCGCCTGAGCAAATCGGCGTGCGCATCAACATGACGGGGTACGCGGCGCGGCATTTCGCCCGAATGCATATCCATCAAGAAATAAGCGCATAGCAGCGTCACGATGATTATGACGACATTAAGTCCAGTAAGCCTCAACACCCATCGACGCCTTCCGAGGCAATAGTCTATTATGATGTAATAATTGATGTAGAACACCGCCACAAATAGCAGCGACTTGGCATACATTCCCCATGGAATACCGCTTCCGACCGGGAAACTACGGCTCACAAGCACCTCGGGAAGAATGAAGATTATACCAAGACACAGGAAGTGGGTGACTACTTTCACCCACTTCTGCAGTGTCTGAGAAGGCTGTTTGTAACTATTTATTTCACTATTCATATCTAATAGCTTCTATCGGGTCAAGGTTTGCAGCTTTCTTTGCCGGATACCATCCGAAGAACACTCCCGTAACGGTACATACGACAAACGAAAGGACCACTGAATAAACTTGGATTGAAACGGGCCAATGTGCTACGACATTCACGAGCCATGAAGCAAGTGCACCAACTATGACACCTATCACACCTCCCGTAACGCTGATAATCACAGCCTCGATAAGGAACTGGACAAGTATATCGATTCCACGTGCTCCAATAGACATGCGCAGACCTATTTCACGGGTACGCTCGGTAACTGACACATACATGATGTTCATGATTCCTATACCTCCCACAAGGAGCGAAATTCCCGCTATGCAGGCAAGCAACACCGTCATCATGTCGCTCGTGGAGTTCATCATTTCGCTCAACTCCTGTTGGGAACGTATCTCAAAGTCATCAATGGCACCATCCTTCAGCTTATGCTGGCGTCGTAGTATTTCAGTTATCTCATCGATTGCGTCATCGGTCATGTCTTCGTCAACAGCACTCGCATAAAGTCCCTGAATGTAGTCGATTGCAAGCACCCTCTTCATTATGGTAGTATAGGGAGCGAGCACTACATCATCCTGGTCCATACCCATGGAGTTGGTTCCTTTAGGTTCAAGAGTGCCTATGACGGTGAACGGTATCTTGTTGAATCGCACCACCCTGCCTATGGGATTCTCTCCGTTGGGAAACAGATTGTCAATGACCGTCTTTCCCAGAAGGCACACCTTGGCGGCCGACTTTATATCCTGCTCGGTGAATATGGCACCGTCAGCGACTTTAACCTTTCGTATATCGAGGTAGTCGGGAGTGACTCCGTATATTGTCGAAGGGTAGTTGTTATTACCGTTGATAAACTGGCCGCCGCTGTTGACAGTAGGCGATATCGATGAAATGAAGGCTGCCTCGTCACGTATCGTTTCAAAGTCAACAACCTCAAGCGACTGAGTGTCATCGGCACTTTGACGCACACCGCCACGCTGCATGTTGCCGGGATGAATCATTATCATGTTGGAACCCATCTCGGAAATTTGCGCCTTTATGCTGTCCTTTGAACCTTGTCCGATTGCCAGCATGGTTATCACCGACGCAACACCGATGATGACACCGAGCATCGTGAGAAAGCATCTCATCTTATTGTTGTTGAGAGCCTTCAACGCTATTTTAAACAGATTGCCAAATTTCATATTCATCAGTCGTTTTGGGCAGGCAACGAGTCATAGACCTCCTTGGCCGATGCCGGATTTGGGTTAATTACATCCGATACGATTTTTCCGTCACGCAGCACTATGTTACGCGATGAGTAAGCGGCAAGATCGGGATTGTGGGTCACGAATATGATCGTTCGTCCTCTCGAATGAAGCTGCTGAAACAGCACGAGAATACTGTAGGATGTGCGGGTGTCAAGATTTCCGGTAGCCTCATCGGCAAGTATGATGACAGGGTCGTTTACAAGAGCACGTGCTATGGCAACACGTTGCTGCTGTCCTCCCGACATCTGATTGCTTTTATGATACAGCCGGTCATGGAGTCCCACTGCCTCAAGAGCCTTCGTGGCCATGTCACGGCGCTGTCGCGCCGACACTTTCGGGTTATATAGCAGAGGCAGCTCGACATTCTCAAGAGCGGTGGTCTTGGGAAGCAAATTATAGCTCTGGAACACGAATCCTATTTTGCGGTTTCGTGTCACAGCCCTTTCGTTCTTGCTCATGGACTGCACCGACACTCCGTCGAGCTTGTATTCGCCGGTAGTGGGAGTGTCGAGGCATCCGAGCAGATTAAGAAGCGTCGATTTACCTGAACCCGATGTACCCATTATCGTTACAAATTCACCTTCGTGAATCGTGAACGACACACCTCGCAGGGCATGGACGGTTTCACCGCCCACGACGAAGTCACGACGCAAATTCTCAATCTTTATTATCTCTCGATTTGTATTCATGATGATTTCCTGTTATTGGAATTATCCATGTCACTTTTTCCTTTGTCCCGGCGGTTGGGGAGCAAACGGACTGCGTTCACCGTCGCCCATGCCCTGCGGCATTCCCATTTGCGGCATTCCCATGTCGTACTCAACGGCTACGACATCGTTTTCGCCTATACCTGAAATCACCTGGGTCACAGCACCGTTGCTCACTCCGGTTTTTATTGTCACGGGCACAAGAGCATTGTCACGCACCACCCACACCCGCTTCATGTCGGGCGCGGCAGCCATAAAGGGCTCCACATCGGTAGGGGCCGCGGGCAGATTCTTTGCATCGGGATAGTCATGAGGAAGGAATCGGAACGCCTTGTTGGGAATCGTCAGTATGTCCTTTTCCTGAGTCACATATATCGTGAGATTAGCGGTCAGGCCCGGAATAAGCTTATGTTCGGGATTGGGAGCGGCAACTATAACCTCGTAGGTAACCACATTGCTTTCAGTGGTGGGATTGAGTCGTACCTGCGTTACGGTTCCGTTAAACACCATCTCGGGATAAGCGTCGACAGTGAATGTCACGGCCTGACCGAGCTTCACCTGGCCTATGTCGGCCTCATCGACATTTCCCACAACCTGCATGTTGTCAAGGTCGGCGATTACATATAAGTTAGCCACGTTCATGTTGGACACGACTGTTTGTCCCACCTCGACCTCACGCGAAATCACAACACCGTCGATAGGCGAGTATATTTCGGCATAGTTCAGATTCTTTGCCGCTCTCACACGGTCGGCACGAGCCTTGTCGTAGGAAGTTTTCGACACTTCATAGTCCTTGGCCGAAGTCTGGAACTCATAATCGCTTATAAGCTGCTTGTCGTGAAGTTTCTTGTCACGCTCATAGTTAGTCTTATTGTATTCGTAGGTAAGACGGGCCGATTCCATGTTGGCGTCGGCACTCTTCAGGTCGCTCTCAAGCAAGGTCTTCTCAATCTCAGCCAAAAGCTGGCCCTTGGTCACCACTGAGTTGTAATCGACATATAACTTATCGATTATACCCGTTACCTGTGTACCCACATCGACTTGCGTCACCGACTCAACAGTTCCGGTAGCAGTCACCGACTCACTGATCTCCCCCACCTCAACCTTGGCCGTTTCAAGCGAAATCTTGGCTTCCTTTGAACATGCCGAAAGCATCAGGGCTATTGAAGCAGTGTAAATTAATTGCTGGATTCTCATAATTATAATTATTTGTTTTGTTAAGGCATAGTTACCGATGATGTGCGATAGAACTCAATCATCTTATGTTCGAGTATAGCCATGTATTTGGCCTGAAGCAACGAGTGTCGCGCTTCGAGGAGGTTGTTGTGGGCAGTGAGCAACTCGATGGTGTTGACAAGACCGAGATTGAACTGCTCGTTGACAAGTTCGTTGCTGAGTTCAGCCGACTTTACCTGCTCCTCGCCTGCCGTGTAGCGTGACTGTGCGGCACGCAGGTCGATGTAGCACGACTCAATCTGCTGAGCTATATCGTTGAGGCGCGACTCCGTGTCAAGCTGTGCATTAATGCGCTGCGCATTGGCGCGTGCCACAGCCATTTTGGTTCTCTTGCCGTCGAGTATCGGCAATGACAACGTGAGCCCTATCGATTCGCTGACACTCCGCTTAATCTGCTCTCCGAAGTTGTTGTCCGGAGCAAAATATCCGGTGCTTATTCCGGCATTCAACGATATTCGGGGCATGGCACCCGCCTTGGCAATCTTTATGTCATAGTCCGAACTCTCCTCCTCAAGCTTATTGGCCTTAAGTCTTGAATCGGTAGCCAACGCAAGCTGATAGCTCTCCTCAATCGGGGGAACTTCAGCAAGCACCTCCTGCGCCGTCCACTCAATGGCCTGGAGCGATATTTCAGTATCGATGCCCAGTTCGAGAAGTCGCTTCAGCTCCATGAGGCGTGTTTCGTAAGTGCCCTGTGCATTTACCAACGAATAGCGATCCTGCTCGTATTGGGCCTGCAACTGCGCGTAATCGACGCGTGACATTCGTCCGCTCTCCATCAGCTGACGGGCACGGTCGGCCTGAGCCTCGCTAAGCTTGACAGCCTCCTCGTATATCGCTATCGACTCCTTGGCGTAGAGAATGTTCATGTAGACCGACAGCATATCGGTTTCCAATGAACGGAACATGTCCTCGGTATTCAACGATGAAATTTGAGTCTGAAGTTTGTTGCGCTTGATGGTGTTTTCACGCTCGCCACCGTTCCACACAGTCCAGCCCGCATTCAACCCGTAGTTGCTGTTGTAGCTGTTTTTGTTGCCATACCCCCACGGGGTGTTGCTCAAGGTGTGGGATGTGGCAAAGTCAAGTGTAGGCTGCCATTGGGCCTTTGACTCTTCAAGAGTGTACTCGCTCAATTCACCGCTGATCCGCGACTGCTGCAACGAGATATTGTGCTGACGCGCATACTCGATACAATCATTGTAACTCCAATCACGAGCTTGTGCAACCGACAGTCCCGCAATAGTCACGACACATAGTAGGATTCTTTTATTCATTTGACGGCATTCATTTGATTTTACTAAAGCAAATTTAATATTGCCATTGATTTCATGCAAAATTATTAGATGTTACGGCCAATATCGTTACAATTTATCACTATTACCTCGACAAGTAACTAATTAGCGATGCGTGCTGTTAAGCAAAGTGAAAAATCATTTCATAATAATAATTCTAATCTTTCTTCGTCAGAATATTGTTATAAACGCGAAAATGCACTATTTTTGGTAAAGTTTTCACTACTAACATCCTACATAATGCCTGAAAAAAAGAAGATTAAGATAGGATTGCTCCTTCAAATAGTTTTTGCCATTGCCCTCGGTATTGGTTGCGGATATATATTTCCCGAATGGCTCGGAAGAATATTCATGACTTTCAACGGACTGTTCAGCCAGTTCCTCGGATTTCTCGTTCCTCTCATCATTGTAGGATTTGTGACTCCGGCCATAGCCGATATTGGCCGAAAAGCAGGAAAAGTTCTGGTTGTGACCGCCGCCATAGCCTACGGTGCCACTATATTTGCCGGATTCCTCTCCTACTTCACAAGCGCAACCACATTCCCGCATCTGATAAATCCGAATCCAATCGACAGCGGCCTCAAAAACGCCGCCGACCTACTCCCCTATTTTACTGTAGAAATACCTCCGTTGATGGGCGTTATGACGGGATTGGTAATCTCATTCATGCTCGGAGTAGGCATTGCCTATCTTGAAGGAAATACCCTAAGAAAATGCGCCAATGAGTTCCGTGACATAGTGGCCAAGGTTATTAAGAGTATAATCATCCCCCTGCTGCCGCTCTACATTTTCGGCATATTTCTCAACATGACCGTATCGGGACAAGTGGGCGACATACTTGCGACATTCTTCAAGGTGATACTCGTGATATTTGCAATGCACATCTTCATCCTTGTACTCCAATACTGCGTCGCGGCACTGGTAGTGCGACGCAATCCGTTCAAGTTGCTGGTTACCATGCTCCCGGCCTACTTCACCGCACTTGGCACCCAATCGTCGGCGGCTACAATACCCGTGACTCTGCGTCAGGCTATCAAGATGGGAGTAAGCGAGGACATAGCGGGTTTTGTAATACCGATTTGCGCCACAATACACATGTCGGGCAGCACACTTAAAATAGTGTCATGTGCCGTGGCTTTGATGATAATGAACGGCCTGCCCTATGATTTTCCCATGTTTGTCGGATTTATATGTATGCTCGGTGTCACGATAATCGCCGCCCCCGGCATACCCGGAGGCTCTATAATGGCATCGCTCGGCCTGCTCGCGTCCATGCTTGGATTTACCGAAAAGGATCAAGCGCTCATGATAGCGTTATATATAGCAATGGACAGCTTCGGCACGGCATGTAACGTAACCGGCGACGGATTCATCGCATTGATTGTCGACAAGCTGTTTGGCAAGCGCAATCGTCACGAAGCGTCAGATGACGCCGCTATCCTCGGAAAGTGATGATTTTATTGTATCCGTAGTTGGACAAGGTATAGACCACGTTGCCTATAAGCGTTGCAAGTCCATAACCCGAAAGGGTGAACGCGGCAATCTTTAGTTCAAAGTATTCAAGGCGGGTTTCATAGCTCAACAGCCAAACGGTGAGCAACTGCAATCCGTAGCATATAAGGAACCCTATAAGGAATATCATAGCTTCGCGGTAGTAGTTGCCCGACGACTTAAACACCCAATTCTTATTCCACAGGAAAGAGTTAACAACGCCGCAGACATAGCCGATGGCGTTGGACACAAGCGGATTGACACCAAACAAAGCTTTGCACACGTATATCACACAAAGCGTGACAAGCGTATTTAGCACGCCCACACAGGCATACTTGATAAACTGCATCAGTGATTTGTTGGGGAGCTTCAATCCGTTAGCCATAATCAATTACACTTTATTTCCGGTATTTTCATCGATATCAACCAGCACAGGCAACGACCAGCTGTACCTTACGGCGAGCAATCTCATTGCTATTACCGTTACCGCACAGGCGATGCCTTGAGTCGGCATAGACCAGTCGCAAGAATAGGCCACCCAATATACAAGCCCTCCGGCAAGACACGCTGTGGCATATATGTCCTTTTGAAACAAAAGCGGTTCATTGTTGACAAGTATGTCACGCAACACACCGCCCAAAGCGCCGGTTGTAATACCCATGATCACGGCCACCCAGAAAGGATAGTCAACGGCGAGAGTCTTCTGGATTCCTATGACTACAAACAAGGCAAGGCCTATGGTATCAAACAGGAACAGGACACGCGTCTTCACAAGAATCCGGCGAAACACAATAACTACGATAAGCGACAATCCCGTCACGGCGATATACCACCATGTCTGCATCCAGAATACGGGAATGTTAAGAAGCAGGTCACGCACCGTACCGCCGCCTATCGCAGTGACAAGTCCCACGACATAAGCGCCAAACCAGTCAAAATGCTTGGCGGCAGCCATGCGTATTCCGCTTATTGCGAAAGCGACAGTGCCTACGACCTCTATTATAAAAAGGAATGTCTGTTCTACATCCATTCGCGTCAGATTTCGTTATTTGTTTTCTCCTTATTTTCCCGGCGATAGTATCGGCACACACCGGTCAATCCGCAATTAAGGCAGTCGGGACGACGAGCCTTGCACACATAACGCCCGTGAAGTATCAGCCAGTGATGGGCAAGCGGAATTATATCCTCAGGAATATATTTGCACAGCTGTTTCTCGGTCTGCAGCGGATTTTTGCTATTGGTCGTAAGACCTATGCGCTCGCTCACTCGGAACACATGGGTGTCGACTGCCATCGCCGCCTTTCCCCACACCACCGCCAGCATGACATTGGCGGTCTTGCGCCCTACCCCCGGAAGTTTTATGAGGTCATCCATGTCGGATGGCACCTCGCCGCCAAACTCCTCGACGAGCATCCTTGCAGCTCCGAGCAGATTGCGGGCCTTATTGTTGGGATAGGACACCGACTTTATGTACTCATATATGTCATCCTGTGTAGCGGCAGCCATCGCCTCGGGCGTCGGGAAAGCATCAAACAGCGGAGGAGTGATCATGTTAACCCTCTTGTCGGTACATTGAGCCGACAATATGACAGCCACAAGAAGCTGAAACGGATTCTCGTATCGCAACTCCGTTTCGGCCACCGGCATAGCGGTCTTGAACCACTCTATCACCTGCCTGTAGCGTTCTTTGACAGTCATAGCCATGGGGTAACGCTGTTAATGGGCACTTGTGAACTCCTCAAGGAAGCGAGTGTCGTTTTCCGAGAACATTCTCAAGTCCTTGACCTGATATTTGAGGTTGGTGATGCGCTCTATACCCATGCCCAATGCAAAACCGGTGTACTCCTTGGAGTCTATGCCGCAAGCGTCAAGGACATTGGGATCGACCATACCGCAACCGAGAATCTCAACCCATCCGGTGTGCTTGCAGAATGAGCATCCCTTACCGCCGCAAAGGTTACATGATATATCCATCTCGGCTGAAGGCTCGGTGAACGGGAAGTAACTCGGGCGAAGGCGTATCTTGGTTTCGGGGCCAAACATCTCCTGTGCGAAGTAGAGCAGTGTCTGCTTAAGGTCGACAAACGACACGTTCTTGTCGACATACAACGCCTCAACCTGATGGAAGAAGCAGTGGGCGCGTGCCGATATGGCCTCGTTACGGTAAACTCGTCCGGGGCAGATTATACGGATAGGCGGCTGAGCCTTCTCCATAACCCTTGACTGCACGCTCGAAGTGTGAGTGCGGAGCAACACATCGGGGTTGCGCTGGATAAAGAACGTGTCCTGCATGTCACGTGCCGGATGGTCGGCCGCAAAGTTAAGCGAAGAGAACACATGCCAGTCATCCTCTATCTCGGGGCCTTCGGCGATTGAGAATCCGAGTCGTGAGAATATCGACACGATTTCATTGCGCACAAGCGACAACGGGTGACGAGTACCAAGCTTTATCGGTGACGCAGTGCGGCTAAGGTCAAGATCCAGATCAACATTGTCGGCATTGCCCATCGACTCACGAAGTTCGTTTATGCGGTTGGTGGCAAAGTCCTTAAGCTGATTCAACGGAGCACCTATGACGCGCTTCTGATCGCCGGGCAGATTACGGAACTCATTGAACAGAACCGATATCTCGCCTTTCTTGCTAAGATATTTGATGCGAAGTGCTTCTACCTCACCGGCATTGGCAGCGGTAAGCTGCTCGATTTCGGCCTTGAGAGAATTTATTTTTTCTAACATAGCTGTGTCAATTACTTTATTGCGACAAAATTACAAAATTTTTCTGTAACTTTGGAAATAAAATCCAATCGCCGAGTAATAATATCAAACAATCGCACCTGATGCAGTCATGGATTTTGTCGATAAAGTAAAAGCGAATATCGAGCGTAACGGTATGCTCGACCCTGAGCAACATGTAATTGTGGCATTGAGCGGCGGGGCCGATTCCGTGGCATTGCTCGCCGTGCTGACCGTCCTGGGTTACAGATGCACAGCAGCCCACTGCGACTTTCACCTGCGCGGCGAGGAGTCGGAACGTGACCGACGACATGCCGCAATGACGGCAGCCCGATTCAATGCCGAATATGAAGAGATACACTTCGATGTCGAATCATATAAAAAAAAACGTGGAGTGTCAACCGAAATGGCTTGTCGTGACTTACGTTACGACTGGTTTCGGGAACTTTCAACAAAATACGGCGACATTCCGGTAGCCGTAGCCCATCATCGCGACGACAACATCGAAACATTCTTTCTGAATGTTCTGCGAGGAAGCGGAATCACCGGAGTTGCCGGCATGAAAGCGGTCAACGGCTGCATTATCCGTCCGCTGCTCGACACATCACGCCGTGAAATCATCGAATATCTGTCACGTAACGGCATCGAATATGTAACCGACAGTACCAACCTCATCAACGATGTAAAGCGCAACCGACTGCGTAACGTTGTGCTTCCACAGCTATATGAGTTGTTTCCCGATGCCGAAAACACGATTACGACTACAATCGACAACCTGCGTGACAACCTTCAGCTGTTCAATGAAGGCGTAAATGCGCTTAAAGCACCCTACCTGTCGGCCGACAACAGCATCGACATAGCTCGAATGGCCAAAGAGTGCCAAAATTCCATTCAATTACTGTATGAATCGATAAAACGATATGGCTTCAATCACGCCCAGGCAGCCGACATGATTGCATCGTCCGACTCATCGGGAAAGGAGTTCTTCTCAGCTGACCATAAGGCGCTCATCGACCGTGGAACACTCATAGTATCACCCCATACGACACTCCATAATCAGGAGATTGAAATAAACCTGAACGACAAGTCGTCACTTCCCCCAGGATTGACCTGCGAATCAGTCAATGCCGACGACATAAAGTTCACACGTGACGCCAACACGATGTACCTCGATTCATCGGCACTGGAAGGCGACCCCAAATTCGTAATACGACACTGGCGCGAAGGCGACAGGATGTCACCATTCGGCATGAAAGGCAGCCGACTTGTGAGCGACATATTTTCCGACGCCAAAATGTCGTTGTACGACAAGCAACTCACATGGCTGCTAACCCGCAACGATGTGATACTGTGGGTAATGGGAATGCGTGCATCACGACATTTTCCCGTCACATCAACGACTCGCAAAGCGATAAGGCTTACAATCGATTCAACTTTTAAACAACAATAGACCATGATTGAAGAGATGTTGCGATTCAATCGCAGATTTGTAGAAACAAAGGAGTATGAGAAATACAAGACATCAAAATACCCCGACAAGAAAATCGCAATCGTCACCTGCATGGACACCCGGCTCGTAGAACTTCTGCCGGCAGCCCTCGGAATTAAGAACGGTGATGTGAAGATGATCAAGAACGCAGGAGGCACAATCACGAATCCTTTTGACTCGACAGTGCGCAGCCTGTTGGTCGCCATCTATGAGCTTGGCGTGACCGAAGTGATGATAATAGGGCACACCGGATGCGGAGTACAGGGAATGAACGCCAACGAAATGCTCAACCTGATGCGCAGCCGAGGCATATCGGACGAACACATAAACCTGATGATGCACTGCGGCATCGACCTGAAGAGCTGGCTGCATGGATTTGAAGACACTCATGCGGCTGTAGAGGAAACGGTCGACCTCGTGCGCAACCACCCGCTCATACCAACCGATGTAACGGTCAAAGGCTACATAATGGATTCGCTGACGGGAGAACTTTCAGCACTATGACATAAAAAAGGACAAGGTTGCACGTGACATGCAACCTTGTCCTTTTTTATCAACTTAATATTCCATCATGTCACGACAATTGTCGCTTAGGCTTGCCCGATGGCACGGCAAAGTATTGATTATATACAATACCTGCGACAATCAGGAACAGGCCGATATAGGTCGTCAACATTATGGGCTCTCCAAGAATCACCGCTATGAAGAAGAGTGACATGAACGGAGATAAATAGCACATCTGATTTATCAATGCCGGATTGCTCGTAATGCGTATGGCCATCCCGAAGCAGATGAACGGTATGCCTATCTCAAACCCGCCGATATACATTCCGGCCAGAATTCCCGACCAAGAACTTATATCCACCGGCATGAAACATGCCGCGATGCACATGTAGACCGTACCGAACAGAAAACTCAAGAAAAGACTGACACACTCGTCGACTCTATCTTTCAACCGGTTGTTGAACATCCAGTAGGTAGCCCAAAGCAATGCGCTGAAGGCTGCCAGGCCAAGACCCACAGGCGACAGATCGCCGGTTATTCCCTTGCCGCCAAGCGAGATGAAAGCCACTCCACCAAGCGACATAACCATGCCTATGTACTTTCGTCCCGGAATGGGCTGCTTGTCAAATATTGCAAGAAGCACAAGCAGCACTATGGGCCACATATAATTAATGGGCTGGGCCACCTGAGCCGGCAGGAACGAATAGGACTTGAAAAGCACAAGATAGTAGCACACGGGATTCAGCAGTCCGAGGAGTGCGAATGTGCCCCACAATTTCGGTGACACCTTGCGCAACTGTCCCCATTTCCGCTCAACCGTCATCCACACGGTGAAAATCATGAATGCGGTTATGCACGCCACCAAAAGCATCTCAAAATAGGTAAGTTGACTCAGAGCTATCTTAAATGCCGTAGCCACAGTCGACCAACTCAACACCGCTACCGATGCGAGCACTATTGACTTAGTATTGGAATTCATCGCAAAGCTTCAACTTCCTCGGTGGTCAACGGAATCTTCTTGCCAAGACGGCGGGCTCCGTCTTCGGTTATCAAATAATCCTCCTCATTTCTGATGCCGGTGAAGTCCTTGTAGGTTTCAAGCTTGTCGTAATTGATGAACTCCTCAAAACGCTTCTCGGCCTTCCAGTAGTCAATTAGTTCGGGAATGAAGTAGACACCCGGTTCGATGGTGAGCACAAAGCCCGGTTCAAGAGGACGGGCGAGGCGCAACGATTTGCGACCAAACTGGGTGCTCTTGGGCTGACCGTCGTAGCCTACCCACACTTCACCGAGATTTTCCATGTCGTGCACATCAAGTCCCATCATGTGACCAAGACCGCAAGGGAAGAACATCGCGTGAGCTCCTGCGACTACAGCCTCGGCAGGATCACCCTTCATGATTCCGAGATCCTTCAGGCCCTGACAGATTACACGTGCCGACAATTCATATACATCCTTAAACGGCACTCCGGGCTTAAGCGCATCGACGGCTGCCAAGTGCGAAGCCACCTGTATGTCGTAAATCTCTTTCTGACGATTGGTGAAGTACTTGTCGGCGCATATAGTCGACGACATGTCGCCGGCATATCCCATCTCGGTTTCCGCACCGGCATCCACAAGCAGCATGTCGCCGGGCTTTACGATGTTTCCGTGATAGTGGTTGTGCAGAGTCTGGCCGCACACGGTTGCTATAGTCGGGAACGACAATCCGCATCCGTTGGCCTTAGCCACAGCCTCAAGGGCAGCCACCACTTCATACTCTCTCATTCCGGGACGCAACACGCGGGTTGCCTCGATGTGCATATCGGCCGTAACATTACATGCACGCTCTATCTCCGCAATCTCCTCGGGGGTCTTGTGGTTGCGCATGTCGACAATAGCACGTATCATGGGAATCGAAGGCTGCTCGGTACCGGGCTTTATATCGAGGAATTCCCACAACTTAAGCTTGTGTTCGGGACGATAAGTGGGAAGATAATGTATAGTTCGTCCGCTCTTGACAGCTTTGTCGAGATAATCACGCAGATTGCGCGACGGCAGAGTTTCGCCCACGCCTATGCGCAGAGCCTTCTCGTGAATCGTGGGTTGAGTACCCATCCACACGATGTGGTCGATAGTAAGCTCGTCGCCGAATATGATTTCACGGTCTTCATCTATATCTATGATTGCATTAAGGCCGGCATATGGGAGGCCGAAATAGTACAAGAACGAAGAGTCCTGGCGATAAGGATAGGTGTTATCCTCATAGTTTGCGCCACAATCATCATTGCCTAAGAACAATAGCAGTCCGCTGCCGACTCTCTTTTTAAGTTCGGCACGACGGTTTACATAAGTTTCCTTTGAGAACATAGCCATTAAATTTAATCTTGTCAAAATTAATATTTTCTTGTGAAATATACATTAAAATAATTTGAATATTTACATCAACCTCCGCAATAGCCGCATTTATTCATCATTCACAATTCATTTTCATCAATGTAAAAATTATTTGCTTATAAAAGTGGGATGTAGTAAATTTGCAATCAGAATAATTCACATCACCATTACGATGAACAGCAACAGCCTTGTATCAATCTCCGACATCAGTAAGGACGAGATTTTAAGCTTGCTTGGACAGGCACAGTACTTCGAGGAACATCCCAATCACAAGATTCTTGAAGGCCGTGTTGTAGCGACGCTATTCTTTGAACCGTCAACCCGCACCCGACTTAGTTTTGAAACAGCTGTCAACCGACTCGGAGGCCGTGTAATAGGATTTTCTGATGCCAACACCACAAGTTCGTCCAAGGGAGAAACCCTTAAGGACACTATCAAGATGGTCAGCAACTATGTCGACTTGATTATTATGCGTCACTACCTTGAAGGAGCCGCACGTTACGCCACCGAGGTAACCGACACACCTATAATAAATGCAGGCGACGGAGCTAACCAGCATCCATCGCAGACAATGCTCGACCTCTATTCGATATACAAGACACAAGGCACGCTTGAAAATCTGACAATCACCATGGTGGGTGACCTCAAGTATGGCCGCACTGTACATTCACTGCTCATGGCCATGCAATACTTCAACCCCACATTCAACTTCATTGCCTGCAACGAGTTGCGCATGCCTCGCGAATATACCAAATTCTGCGATGAGCACGGAATAAAATACAATGAGTACACCGACTTCTCACCCGAAGTGATCAACAGCAGCGACATCCTCTACATGACCCGCGTACAGCGTGAACGCTTCACCGATATAATGGAATACGAGAAAGTCAAGAATCTCTACAACCTGAATGCCGCAATGCTCGAGAACTCCCGCGACAATCTCAGGGTGCTGCATCCGCTGCCCCGCGTCAACGAAATCGACCAGGATGTCGACGACAGCCCGAAAGCCTACTACTTCCAACAGGCACAAAACGGACTCTACGCCCGTCAGGCCATTATATGCCGTGCATTAGGTATTGACATTTTAAAGGAGAAGAATCATGACAACATGTAAGAAAGAACTTGCCGTAGCCGCATTGCGCAACGGCACCGTCATCGACCGAATCCCGTCATCGGCCTTGTTCCAGGCCGTAAAGATACTCGGAATCGAGAAGCTCGACAAGCACGTGACCATCGGCAACAACCTCGACAGCAAGAAGCTCGGCACAAAGGGTATCATAAAGGTGGCCGACACCATATTCCCCGAAGATGTGCTTAACCGCATAGCGCTCATCGCTCCTACGGCCAAGATAAACATCATCCGCGACTTTGAAGTCGTCGAGAAATATCACGTGACATTGCCTCAAACCATAATCGGCATCGTGAAGTGTGACAATCCAAAGTGCATCACCAACAACGAGCCGATGAAGACAAAATTTGAGCTTATCGACCCCGAAAATCACGTGATACGCTGTCACTACTGCGGCCACACGGTAAGTGCAAAGGATGCCCAAATAAAATAAACAACTCCCACCCCATTATGAAACAGAGCTGGAAACCGGGAACAATGATATATCCCCTCCCCGCAGTGCTTGTTAGCTGCGGAAACACTCCCGAACGCTACAATATGGCGACAGTGGCATGGACAGGAACCATCTGCACCGACCCGGCTATGTGTTACATTTCGCTGCGTCCGTCGCGCCACAGCTACGACATAATCAGCGAGGAGATGGAGTTTACAATCAACCTCACCACCATCGACATGGCACGTGCCACCGATTGGGCCGGAGTCAAGTCGGGTCGCGACTACGACAAGTGGAAGGAAACAGGACTGACACCGGTGAAAGGTGTAAAGGTAGGATGTCCCTACATAGAACAGTCGCCGCTGAGCATCGAGTGCAAGGTCAAGGAGATAATACACCTCGGCAGCCATGACATGTTCATAGCCGAAGTGCTGAACGTATTGGCCGACGAAAGCCTCATCAATCCCGAAAGCGGAGCATTCGAGCTGTCGCGCTCCGGACTGATGGCTTACAGCCACGGAGGCTACTATGAGCTCGGAAAGTGCATAGGACATTTCGGATGGTCGGTCAAGAAAAAGAAGTAACTGGATTAAATATACACAATAAACAATTAGACTGAATGGAAAGAGACACTCGTATTTTCGACATCATTGAGCGTGAACATCAGCGTCAGAAACATGGCATTGAACTTATCGCATCCGAAAACTTCGTGAGCGACCAGGTAATGCAAGCAATGGGCTCATGCCTCACCAACAAATATGCCGAAGGGTATCCCGGACACCGTTATTACGGCGGTTGCCAGGTTGTAGATGAAGCCGAACAGCTTGCCATCGACCGAGTTAAGGAAATTTTCGGCGCAGCTTACGCCAACGTACAGCCTCACTCGGGAGCACAAGCCAACATGGCCGTATTCATGGCCTGCCTGAAACCCGGCGACAAGTTCCTGGGACTCAATCTTTCCCACGGCGGACACCTGTCACACGGAAGCCCTGTCAACTTCTCGGGATTGATGTTTGAAGCCTTGGAGTACAACGTAAAGGAGGATACAGGTCTTGTCGACTATGACCAGATGGAGGAAGTGGCCCGTCGTGAGCGTCCGAAGCTCATTATAGGCGGTGCAAGCGCCTACTCTCGCGAATGGGATTACGCACGCATGCGTCGTCTTGCCGATGAAATCGGTGCGATACTGATGATCGACATGGCTCATCCCGCCGGACTCATCGCAGCCGGACTGCTCGACAACCCGGTAAAATATGCCCACATCGTCACCTCAACTACCCACAAGACACTTCGCGGCCCGCGCGGCGGTATCATACTGCTCGGAGAGGACTTCGACAATCCCTGGGGTAAGACCAACAACAAGGGCGAGGTGCGCAAGATGTCGGCACTGCTCGACTCAGCCGTATTCCCCGGTGTACAGGGCGGCCCCCTGGAACACGTTATCGCAGCAAAAGCCGTGGCATTCGCCGAAGCTCTTCAGCCCGCTTACAAGGATTACCAGACTCAGGTCAAGAAGAATGCAGCCGTAATGGCTCAGGCACTTGTCGACAAGGGCTACAAAATCATATCGGGAGGAACCGACAACCACTGCATGCTCGTCGACCTCCGCACCAAGTTCCCCGACCTCACCGGAAAAGTTGCCGAGAAAGTGCTTGTTGAAGCCGACATCACAGCCAATAAGAACATGGTACCCTTCGACTCACGCAGTCCGTTCCAGACATCGGGTATACGCCTCGGAACTCCGGCCATCACAACCCGTGGTGCCAAAGAGGAACTTATGGGCGAAATCGTAGAGATGATTGACACCGTTCTCTCCAACCATGACGACCCGAAAGTAATTGCCGCAGTACGTGAAAAGGTAAACACCACAATGGAGTCCTACCCCATGTTTGCTTACTAAACCTACGACAATAAATCAACTCATATTGACGGTCGGAGCTGTGGCTCCGACCGTCATTGTTTTTAGAGCCGGTTCGACAATAAATATTAACGGCAGGGTCGCATAGTGCGGAGCGATTTTTGGTCTGCGAGGAAGGAGTGTACTGGATGTACACGACTGACAAACAGACGGAAAAGCGCCCGCAATATGCGAGGCGATGGTAATTTCGGTTCAACCAAAAGGGGAAAAGGTGTGATTTGTGTTATATCTCAGTAACATTAATCATTGACTCCATGAAAATAAAGTTTAAGCATTGCCGGCGGAAGCGCATCCGTAAGTTTTTGTCAGGCTTCCTTGGAAAGGAACGGACAGACCTCTATAAGATATTCACAGCTATTGTATATCTGGTTTACACCGGATGTCAGTGGAAGATGCTGCCCCAATATTTGATGGGACGAAAGTTACCTTCGCCTCGGCCACTCGTTGGCGCTTTTCTTCATCTCTTTCGGTCACGATGGAGCCCCATCGCTCCCTCAAGAGCTAAAGAAAATCACTCAACAATTGACCGCCCTGCCGTTAACATTTATTGTCGTACCGGCTCTTATATTCAAAAAATACATATTATGTTTTGCAATTTAGCATCACGCTTGTTATATTTGCATCACGATGTTAATACTGTATAGAATATATCAGATTTTAATCATGGCCCCGGTTCTGCTGACGGCCACGATATTGACGGCGACAATCACCATCATCCTGAGCATGCTGGGCATGGGTCGCTGGGCGGGCTACTTTTTCCCGCATTGGTGGGCGCGCCTTTTCTGTGTCATGTCCATGGTCAAGGTCACTGTCAAAGGACGCGAAAACATCGACCCCCACACATCCTACGTATTCATAGCCAACCACCAGGGAGCCTACGACATATTCTCCATCTACGGATACCTCAACCACAATTTCCGCTGGATGATGAAGAAGTCGCTTGAAAAAATTCCGTTTGTAGGTTATTCATGCAAGGTGTCGGGCCACATCATGGTCGACAACTCGTCGCCGTCGGCCACCAAGGCCACGATGGAGAAAGCCGAAAAGCAGCTGCGCGGAGGGATGTCGCTTGTCGTATTTCCCGAAGGAGCCCGCACATGGGACGGCAAGATGCGGCGCTTCAAGCGCGGCGCGTTTGTCCTTGCGATGGAATTCGGACTTCCGGTCGTTCCAATCACCATCGACGGCTCATTTGAGGTGATGCCTCGCTTTAAGAAGATTCCCAATTGGGGACACATAACCTTGACTATACACAAGCCCATAGAGGCCGTGAACGGAAAACATGACTTGCTTCAATTACTTGACGGAAGCTACGCCACCATACACGACTCATTGCCCGAGCGACATAAATAAATGCCTCTGACTATTTTCGCCAAAGCATCACAAAATTTGTCATGGGAACTGTGTACATTATATGGGAATTTTATTAATTTCGCGAATGATAAAACGTATCGATATAACCGAATATAAATTATAAAATATGATATTCAACTTTAGACTTGTATCAGACGAGGTCGACAATTTCCGCAGGGAAATCAGCATCGACGCCGATGCAACATTCCTCGACCTAAGAAACGCCATCTGCGACTCGGTCGACTATGACAAAAACCAGATGTGTTCATTCTTCATCTGTGACGATAATTGGGAGAAAGGCAAGGAAATCACCCTTGAGGACATGGGCTCGGAATCGGACGAAGACGTCTATCTCATGGATGAAACGATATTGAGCGACTACATCGACGACGGACAGCGCCTAATATTCGTATTCGACTACATGACCGACCGCTGCTTCTTCATTGAAATGAAGAAGAGTGTCCCGGGAAAGAACCTTAAGGACCCGGTGTGCATAGCTTCGATGGGCACACCTCCCCCACAGACCATGGATATTGAAGAATTTGAGGCCAAAAACGCTGCTGCAACACAGGTCGACGACCTCGACGAGGATTTCTACGGAAGCGATGAATTCAATGACGATGAATTTGATGCCGCCGGTTTTGACGAAATGACATTTGACGAAAACATGTAGAAGCGGGCTTTTACATAATATATATAGAGCAAGGGGGATTCCGTAACGCGGAGTCGCCCCTTGCTCTATTACACATCATGATGACGGAGCTCATTCAACAATTTAAATGCCCGATACGTTTCTTTTGATATGACAACCGGAACTTCATCACACTCGTCCTCTCCCACCGTACGCCGCATAACGGCTATGGGCCTTCTCGTAACCATAGGCATAGTGTTCGGCGACATAGGCACATCACCCCTATACGTGATGAAAACCATCATGCACGTTTATCCCGCCTACGATGCCGATTATATAATAGGTGCAGTGTCATGCGTCATCTGGACTCTTACGCTTCAAACGACTCTGAAATATGTAATCATCGCATTGCGGGCCGACAACAAGGGAGAGGGAGGAATACTTGCACTTTTCTCACTTGTGCGCAAACTGCCACACAAATGGCTTTACATAGTGGCTGCCATCGGGGCAAGCACCTTGTTGGCCGACGGTGTCATAACGCCCGCACTCACCGTCACTTCGGCGGTAGAGGGCTTGTGTGACATCGATCCCCGCACCCCGGTAGTGCCGATTGTGCTTACAATCATAACGCTTATATTTCTGGCTCAACGCTCGGGCACATCGGCCATAGGGCGATGGTTTGGCCCCTTCATGTTGATTTGGTTTCTGATGCTCGGAATTCTCGGCATCATGAACATAGGAGCCAACAACTCCATATTTCATGCGTTCAATCCCTACTACGCAGTCAAGCTCATCGTGCATTATCCCGGATGGATGTTCATTCTCGGAGCCGTGTTTCTATGCACCACAGGAGCCGAGGCACTATACTCCGACCTCGGACATTGCGGAAGGCTAAACATCTCGGTAAGCTGGATATTTGTCAAGATAATGCTCATCCTCAACTATCTCGGGCAGGGAGCTTGGATCATAGCCCATAAAGGAGCTATCGCGTCTGACGTCAACCCCTTTTACGCCATAATGCCAAATGGGTTCCTCATAGCGGGAATCATAATGTCGACAGGAGCGGCCATAATTGCCAGCCAGGCACTGATAAGCGGCTCGTTCACATTGATAAGCGAGGCTATAAACCTTGACTTCTGGCCAAGAATGCACATAAAATATCCCGGCACGATAAAGGGACAGCTATATGTACCTGCAATAAACATGTTCCTCTTTATCGGATGCGTGCTGACTGTCGTCATATTCCGTTCATCGGCACGCATGGAAGCGGCCTATGGATTGGCCATAACCGTGACCATGCTAACAACCACCGTGCTGCTCGGATTCTACCTGAGGTCACGTGGCGTAGCATCATGGATTACGGCATTGTTTATGTTGGTGTTCATCGCCCTTGAAGGCGCATTCTTCACCGCCAATGTGTTCAAGTTCATGCATGGAGGATGGTTTACCGTGCTGATTGCCGGATTACTGTGCGCGGTCATGCTGGCATGGCACATAGGACGCCGTGTAAGGTCACGCTTCATCGACTATAAACCGCTTGACGGTTATGTCGACATAATCAACGACATACGCAACGACTGGGAAATAGCCAAATATGCATCCAATGTCGTTTATATCAGTTATTCTCAAACTGAAGGTCAAGTTGAAAGCAAACTTCTATATTCAATAATAAACAAGCAGCCCAAGCGAGCCGATCACTACTGGATAGTAAGAATCGACCATGTGGACGAACCCGACACACTGGAATACAGCTCGAAAACAATCGTACACGACGCACTGTTCCTTGTAAACCTGCGCATAGGTTTCAAGGTGCGTCCTCAGGTGAGTGTTTACCTGCGTCAGATTGTAGAAGATCTCGTAGCCGACAACCAACTCAACCTCACGAGCACCTATCCGTCGATGATGCGTCACTCCATTCCCGGCGACTTCAGATTTGTCATCATTCAACGAGTTTTTTCGCAATCAAGCAACTGCAAGCCTTCGGAACGACGCATAATGGCAATTTACGAGCTTTTGCGTCACATCACCATCACGGCCGACAAAGCCCTCGGTCTTGACACGAGCATAGTAACCGTGGAACAGGTTCCGCTAATCATAAACAATCGCCCCAACCGTCGAATAACGCGCATATCGTGATTATCAAGCGTAAATATTATTAACATTCAATTTTTATTTGGCGTTTATTGTATAAAAATCCTATATTTGCACATCAAATCACAAATAAACGTTAACCGGAATTTATTACCACTATGAGAAGAGCGATTTGCACTGCGCTTATAGCGTTGAGCATTCTATGCTCCAAAGCTCAAGCGAACGACAATGAAGAAAGACTGCTTACTCTCAGGCTCGAAACACGACTTGATTACCAACGCCACTGGCTCGACGGAACGACGGTGAAGGAGAACACCGGCTTCGAAGGCAAATTCATAAATATTCGGGCCGACGGCAACATCACCGACAATTTATCATACTCCTGGCGGCAACGACTCAACAAAGAGCACTCCGACCGCACATTCTTTGATGCGACCGACTGGGTCTACCTCAACTACAACATAGGCCAATGGTCGATTGCCGGAGGTAAACAGGTCGTGGCCATAGGCGGTTGGGAATATGACCGCGCCCCCATCGACCTTTACGGATGCTCCGTATTTTGGAACAACATCCCCTGCTATGAGATAGGAGCATCGGCCGGATACAGCTTTACAGAATCGGACAAACTGACATTCCAATTCTGCGAAAGTCCGTTCTATACACGCGACAACCGCGACATGTACTCCTACAACCTACTTTGGAACGGCAATCACGGATGGTTCAACGCCATATATTCGATAAACATGATTGAATATCTTCCCGGCCGATTCATCAACTACATCGCCCTCGGCAACAAATTCACCGTCGACAAATTGACACTTGAGCTCGATCTCATGAATAGAGCATCACGCCGACAGACATTTCTGCTCAAGGACATATCGATAATGGGCGAAATATCATTCCGCCCCACCGAAAAGTGGAACATTTTCGGAAAGATGACCTACGATGTCAATCGCTCGGGAAGCGATGCCGACATGTGTGTGCTTCCCGGAACGGAAATGAAAATGATAGGTGGCGGCCTTGAGTTCTCCCCTCTGAAAAATCGCAGCTATTCGCTAAGATTTCACGCCAACCTGTTTTACTCATGGGGCAAAAACGCAAACGATGCCGACCTCATGCAGAACAAAACCACAATCTTTGACATAGGCGTAAAATGGAACATGAATCTACTATCTTTTAAACGGTAAAAGCACTCACAACAATGGATCCAATCAATCAGCAGGATGACAATGTAATCCAACCGGCCACAGCTACACCGGCCACATCAAAATTCAGCATAACACGCTACATTCCCTCAGGCGTAATATGTCTGGCCGTAATTTTCGCTCTCTTCTATTATATCGGGTCGATAATGGGTGTGCCCAACATGCTTAACACAATCATGCACACGGCCCATGACCTGTTGCTCAACACGGTATTCTACCTCATGGGAATATGCGTTATAACAGGAGCCATCGGACGACTTTTCGTCGAATTTGGTGTTGTTAAACTTCTCGAAAACATGCTCCGCCCCTTGATGCGCCCACTGTTCAATCTGCCCGGAGTTGCCGCACTCGGCGCGGTGATGACATTCCTCAGCGACAATCCCGCCATCATATCCCTTTCACAGGACAAGCGATTCAGCAGCTATTTCAAGAAATTCCAGTACATCTCGCTCACCAATTTCGGTACAGCTTTCGGCATGGGACTCCTCGTCATCGTATTCATGGTGGGCCAAGGCTTCTTCCTTGCTCCACTGGTAGGCTTCTTCGGAGCTTTCTGCGGATGTATCGTTTCAACACGGTTGATGCAGTATTTCGTAATCAAGAACTACCCCAATTACGCCCATGAAACTGCAGTCGAGGAGCAACATGAAGTAACCGAGGAGAAAGCCGTTGAGTCAAAGTCGCTGTTCATCCGCATATTGAACTCTCTCCTCGACGGTGGCCGCACCGGAGTCGATGTGGGCATAGCCATAATTCCAGGTGTGCTCATAATATCAACACTCGTGATGATTCTCACATTCGGAGCTTCGTCATCGGGCGAATACACAGGAGCGGCCTACGAAGGCGTCGAGCTTCTGCCTTGGCTCGCTCAAAAAATCAATATCGTGTTTGAAGTGCTATTCGGATTCAACGATCCGCATCTGGTGGCATTTCCGATAACCGCACTCGGAGCCGTGGGGGCTGCATTAAGTCTTGTACCCAACTTCATCTCACAAGGATGGATCGACGGTAACGCTATCGCCGTATTCACTGCCATAGGAATGTGCTGGAGCGGATACCTGAGCACCCACACAGCCATGCTCGACTCGCTCGGCTACCGCGAACTCACACCTAAAGCAATTCTCTCCCACACAATTGGAGGTCTTATGGCTGCAATGATTGCCCACGGACTCTATGTAATAATCACACTATTTTGAGGAAAGCCATAAGAAAAAGACAAATTAAGTTGGCAGATCCGATAATAGTCACTAACTTTGCGCTCGCATTTAGCAAATACAAAACATCTAATTCATTTAATTAAAAATGGCAACTAAAATCAGATTACAGCGTCATGGTCGCAAGAACTATGCGTTTTATCCTATTGTAATCGCCGATAGCAGGGCACCACGTGATGGTAAATTTATTGAAAGGATAGGTTCTTATAATCCGAACACTAATCCTGCTACAGTAACATTGAACTTCGAGCGTGCTTTGTATTGGCTTAACGTAGGTGCTCAACCCACCGACACAGTTCGCACTATTCTTTCTCACGAAGGTGTGCTTTTGATGAAGCATCTCCAGGGTGGTGTTAAGAAGGGCGCATTCAATGAAGAAGAAGCTCAGCGTCGTTTCGAGGCTTGGAAGCTCAAGCGTCAGGCTTCTGTTGATGCTGCTAAGGCATCAATCGCAAGCAAGAAGGAGCTTGAGGACAAGAAGCGTCTTGAGGCTGAAGAGGCAAAGAACAAGGCTAAGGCCGAAGCCGTTGCCAAGAAGAAAGCCGAAATCGCTGCCGCAAAGGCCGAAGCTGATGCTGCCGCTGCAGCAGCCGCTGCTGAGGAAACTCCTGCAGAAGAGGCTCCCGCTGCTGAATAATATTCGGTTAGCTACCTTACAAGAGAGTCCCGAAACCGTCATGATTTCGGGACTCTTCTTATACCCATAAGGGTAATGCGTAAGGTTTCGGCCTTAGCATAAATATCCCATAGACAAATAACTCATTTTATTGTTTTTTGGGAAACGTAATCTTGTGAAAACCACACTAAATGCCTAACTTTGTATAAAGTATATCAACCAACCAAAATTAATGAACAAACTGCTTGTCATCATTTCATTGCTTACGGCCATGACAACACTGCCTATGGCGGCATCATCCGTGCAAGAGATGAACGACGATGCAATAACCGAGGTAATCGACAACTCACCGACAATAAAGCCTGTAACAGGCGGCCTGGAAATAACGGTAAGCGACGGCAAGGCTCATGAATTCTATATCTATTCCATTACAGGACAACTTGTAAAAAGAGTCAAAGCCGACTATACCCTGACCGTCGAACTTCCTCAAGGATATTACATCGTCAAATGCAGTTCTTGGTCCAAGAAAATTGTTGTGCGATGACAACGTTATTGAATAATCGCGCTATCGCATTGTCTTATAGCATATTATTATCTCTATTAATTAAATTTTAATGAAATTGAATCTAATGAAGCTATGCACCGGCACAATCGTGTCAGCAGCTCTGGTGTATGGAGCCGACAAGGCTCTCGCAGCATCACCCGATGCCATGTACTCCACCTTTGAAACCTACGACGGCAACGATCTCGAACTCGTTGTCGACTCAAAAGGCACTCATTTTACCTTGTGGTCGCCTGAAGCACAGGAGGCACATGTGTTACTCTATCCCACCGACCGTAACTCGGCCGCAACCGACACCCTCGCAATGAAGCGTAGCGAGCGTGGCACATGGCGTGTTTCGGTTCCCGAACAACTATACGGCAAATTCTACACTTTCCAGATAAAATACAAGGGCAAATGGCTTGACGAAACTCCCGGAGTGTGGGCCAAGGCCGTAGGAACCAACGGCCACCGTGCCGCCATAATAAACTTTGCCGACACCAACCCTGAAGGCTGGGCCAATGACCGCGGACCCGCATTGAAAAGCATCAATGATGCCGTAATATACGAGATGCATCATCGTGACTTCTCGATGCACCCCTCATCGGGCATTGTGAACAAAGGCAAGTTCCTTGCACTTACCGAAGAGGGAACCCGTTCACTTCTCGGCGACAAGACCGGAATCGACCACCTGAAGGAGCTTGGCATAACACACATCCACATTCTGCCCTCCTACGACTACAACAGCGTCGACGAGTCGCAGCTGCCCTCCAATCAGTACAACTGGGGTTACGACCCTTACAACTACAACGCTCCCGAAGGTTCCTATTCGACCAATCCGGCCGAACCCGAAACCCGTGTGCGCGAAATGAAGGAGATGGTCAAGGCTCTCCACGACAACGGCATCGGCGTTATCATGGATGTAGTCTACAACCACACCGCGCAGAACGATGACTCCAACTTCTCGCTCACCGCACCGGGCTACTACTACCGTCATCGTGACGACGGTAGCTACAGCGATGCTTCGGGCTGCGGCAACGAAACCGCATCGGAGCGCCAGCAGATGCGTGACTTCATCATCAACTCAGTGAAGTATTGGGCCGATGAATATCACATCGACGGATTCCGATTTGACCTCATGGCCATTCACGACATTGAAACCATGAACGAAGTTGCAGCCGAGCTTAAAAAAATCAATCCCGACATATTTGTCTACGGCGAAGGCTGGACCGCAGGTGACTCTCCCCTCCCCGTTGAAAAACGCGCGTTGAAGGACAATGTGTCACAGATGCCTCAAGTAGCCGTGTTCAGCGACGACTTGCGTGACGCTGTGAAGGGACACTACACCAATGCCGCCGATCGCGGATTTGCCACAGGCAAGCCGGGTAACGAGGAAACAGTTAAGATAGGCATCGTAGCTGCAACCGATCACCCCCAGGTTGACTATTCAAAGGGTAACAATTCAAAGAAGCCCTACGCACTAAGCCCGACACAGGTGATAAACTACGTTTCATGTCACGATGACCTGACGCTCACCGACAAGCTTATCAAGTCGCTTCCCGACGAAAGCACCGCCGACCGACAGCGTGCGGCAAAGCTTGCGCAGACTATCGTGTTCACTTCACAGGGCACACCCTTCATGTTTGCCGGCGAAGAGATATTCCGCGACAAGAAAGGCGTCCACAACTCCTATAAATCACCCGATTCAATCAATGCAATCGACTGGAGCAAGAAACACGAAAACGCCGATCTGTTCAGCTACTACCGCGAGCTTATAAAGCTCCGCAAGAGCCATCCCGCATTCCGCATGACAACTGCCGAGGATGTGGCAAAGCACATCGTATTTGACAACACCAACAACGAGCCCAACCTCATCTCTTACTCAATAAAGGATAACGCCAACGGTGATGCCTGGAAAGAGATAAAGCTGGTATTCAACGGCTCCGACGATTCAAAGGAAGTAAAGGTGCCCAAAGGCAACTGGATTGTAGTGGCACAGGACGGTCAACTCAACGCTGAAGGATTGGGAATGAGCAAAGGCGGCAAACTGACAGTCGCTCCACGCTCGGCACTTATTCTCGCCAAAGAGAAATAATCGACATCGACCACTCACAAAAAATAGCGCGGTTTCCGTTAAAGGAGCCGCGCTATTTTCATCTATTATATGTCTAAAATTATTGCTTTACATCAAATCCTCTGCGACGAAGCGCATCGAGTGTCTTGTAGGCCATCGCCTCACGGTAATAGCCAATGATGTGTCCCGCCCAGTCGTTGTCGGTCTTGGTCCCTGTACGAGTGGCATTGTACTCCGAAATCTCCTTGTCATATTTCAGCAAATCGGGCACCATGTTGTCACGCCTGTAGGCATTGTGGAATATCATAAGCTCACGCGGCTGCTTGGGTTTCAAATCGGGCATTTCGCGAGGAACGCCTATGGCAAGGCCGCACACAACGAATACACCTTCGGGCAAGTCCATCATCTTTGCTATCGCTTCGGGAGCTGCGGTGCGGGCATAACCGATGGGACACGTACCAAGCCCGCATGACTCTGCAGCAACAAGCGCACTCATGAGCGCAAGGGCGGCATCGACCACGCCTACGATAACACCGTCGGCAGTGTGAGTGAAGCCCGGCAAATCTATGAGTTTTGCATCAGCAATGGTTCTTATCTTATTGTAGTCGGCACAGAAAAGCATAAACCTGCGACAGGTCTTAATCTGTTTCTGTCCGGTCAACTCATATAATTTTTCCTTAACACTCTGGTCATCTATGTCGATTACCGAAAACTGCTGACCGTTATAACTGGTCGGAGTATTCCTGATAGCCTCATAGATTAAGTCCATCGTTTCCTGCGGTATATCGTCACGCTCGTATCTGCGGATACTGCGCCGGTCCAATAATGTAGATTTTACATCTTTCATGATCTAATTACAAGAATAAAGTAGGTAAGCACTCCAAGTTTGCATAAACAACACCCGAATCATCGATAAAGTTCATCGATTCGTCATGTTTTTCAGCCTCTTTTTCGCAATCTTAATGAATTTGTGACGACACTCACGCTACTTAACGCCATCAATGCACAGGCAATCATAGGGTTTAACAGATATCCCGTAAAAGGATACAGCAATCCGGCTGCAACAGGCACGGCGATTACATTATAAATAAACGCCCAGAAAAGATTCTGCCTTATGATGCCAACCGTGGCACATGACAGCTTTATGGCCTGAGGCACCTTCTCAAGATTATCCGATATTATCGTCATCTGGGCTACATCTATGGCCACGTCACTTCCCGACCCCATTGCAATGCTCAGGTCGGCCATCGACAATGCCGCGCTGTCGTTTACACCGTCACCCACCATAGCCACCTTGCGTCCGCTATCCTGAAGCGACTTTATGTATTGCCACTTATCGGCAGGCGTCACGTTACCTTTGTAATGCTCTATGCCCACACGGCGTGCAAGGAGTGACGCAGCTTCCGAAGAGTCGCCGGTCAATATGTGCAGTTCCACATTTTCGTCACGTAGCATTTCAACCGCACGCAACGATGTCGGCTTTACAGCATCGGCCACGGCATACAATCCCATGACCCCTTCCTTTTCCGACGCGATGTAGACTACCGAACAACCATCGGCCGCCCATTTAGATGCCATAGCCGAAACCTCGTCGGGAATCGTCACCCCGTTGTTGCTTAAAAGCCGCTCATTTCCCACAAAATAGTTTATCTTATCCACCTGAGCACGCAATCCCTCTCCCGGAATGTTACGTAACGCAAGCACGATGACCGGCTCGCAGTCGGCAAGATTTTCAACTATCGCGGCAGCCAACGGATGGCTCGATCTGCGCTCAATCGAATAGAGCACGTTACGTGCATAGCCATTATCGCCGACAACCCACAAGCGGTCGACCACTTCGGGCTTTCCCTTGGTCAATGTACCTGTCTTATCGAGAACAACAGTGTCTACACCCTTGGCGATTTCAAGACTCACAGCGTCACGTATCAATATGCCCTCCTCGGCACCGCGCCCCATACCTACCATCAAAGCGGTGGGTGTGGCAAGTCCGAGCGCACACGGACAGGCTATAACCAACACCGTTATGGCCGACAATATTCCGTAAGTGACGCCGTTATCCTTGGCAAAAAACAGCCACAGCAACAACGTGACGACCGACAAGCTTATAATAACGGGGACAAATACCGACGCAACCTTGTCGACAATGCGCTGTATCGGCGGCTTGGAGCCTTGCGCCTCCTTAACCAGGGCGATTATGCGTGACAACATGGTCGACGACCCCACGCTTTGGGCCCGGTAAGTGAAGCTGCCCTCGCCGTTGACCGTTCCGGCAAACACCTTGGCTCCCTTCCTGACTGCTACAGGCATCGGCTCGCCTGTCATCATGCTTTGGTCAACATGACTTTCACCATCCACAGCTATGCCGTCAACCGCAATCTTCTCACCGGGCCGGGCAAGCAGGATGTCACCTATCGTTATATCGGAGATTGACTTCTCAACCTGAGTGCCATCGGGCAACACCACGATGGTGCTTTTGGGCTGAAGGCCTATCAGATTTTTTATCGACACGGCAGTACGTTGCTTGGCACGCTCCTCCATCATACGCCCTATCAAGATGAACGTTATTATACATGCCGCCGCGTCAAAATAGACATGAGGCATAAGACCGTGACGCAACCACACCTCGGGAAATAAAGTGTTGAATACGCTAAACAGATAAGCGATGCCCGAACTCAATGCAACAAGAGTGTCCATATCGCTTGAACCCTGACGCAGGCGCTGCCAGGCATTGACATAGAACTGACGGCCGCCAATGACCACTACCGGAGTAGCAAGACACCACAACAGCACATTCACAGCCGTTCCTCCGTGATGGAATGCAAACGACACTATCAATATCACTGCGGTAAGCACAGCCGAGAATGTCACGTTTCTTTTTACTTTTCGCATCTCGGCCTCACGCATCCGGTCAAGCTCCTCTTCGCTCATCTCGATGTGGAGCGTATAGCCGTAACGCTGTACCGCATCACGCATCTGTTCAGGAGTAATCACATCGGGATCATATTCTACACTCGCCTCACGTGAGGCAAAGTTGGCAACAGCCTCCTTAACTCCGTCAAGAGAGTTCAGCACCGACTCGACCTTACCGGCACAAGCGGCACAGTGCATGCCGCTCACAGGATATATGGATTTTTCTTCTTTTAATTTTGCCATGAATTATGAATTTCGGATTTGTTGTTACAAATATACAACACTCCGATTAATTTAATGTCACGGCAAAACCGAATATTTGAGAACTGACAATATCACTCTATGACAGCTATGCGCATCAAGTCGGCATCAAATGTGTCGCGATTTATAGCCTTGGCCTTAACCTTGGCACGATAGGCATATACGGTATTGATTGAATATCCAAGAAATTCCGCAATACGACTTCCATCGTCAACGCCAAGACGAACAAGAGCATATATACGCAGCTCAGTAGGCAGCTTTCCGTCAGTTGGAGCGACATAACGCTCCTCTTCCCGCAACAATGAATTAAGCTCCTCAAAAAATGACGGATATATGTGCAGAAAGGCATTGTCGAATATCATGTAGAACTCCTTACGCTGCTCATCCATTATGCGCCCCGACTTGGTTATACCATATAAGTCCTCAATCTGCCCCGAAGCAAGTTTACGGTTTACGGTTTTGCACAGATTGCCAAGGCGCTTGGTCGACAAAGCACACATGTCAAGAAAATTCTTAAGATAAGTTTCCTTCGCGTTATTGGCTTGCGCGATACGGGCATGCGCCTTACGCAAGCGAGCCATATCTCGACGATAATATATCAACGCACCAACTATTATTACAAGCCAGATTACCAAAGTAAATACCAACAGCCAAACAACAGTTGTGTTGTATTCACCCCTGTCCTTAAAACTTCGCTCCATCAGCACGAGCGACTCAACTGCAGGAGCGGCTCTACGGTTAGCATCACTCATCGATGACATGTCAATAGCAGCCGACAGGTAGCGATGTGCTCGGCTTATATCGCCGTAATCGTAGAGTAATTGTCCCATCGAGTGCAAAGCCAACCCTTCGCGACATCCACCCATAACCTCCGAGATTGCAGTCTGTGAAATGAAGTAAAGTTGCTCGTTTAGTTTATTATCCTGCTGTTCGTAACAATAGTAGGCCAGATAAGAAGCTCTGGCATATTCCGGACTATAATCGGGAGCCCTTTCCATCACTTCAATCGCAGTAGCCACCCCCGCTCCATAGTTACCCATATGTATAAAGTTCTGGGCTTCGCACAATTCCCACTCCACTGAGCCGGGGACGATATACTTCATATACTCATGACGGTATTGGTTGCATAAATCATTATAGGGAGGCTTGGACAAATATACCATGCAGACCTGAAAGAACACCTCGGCGGCATTATTATAATACATCGATCGCATGGAATCAGGAATGGAATCATCAGGAATAGCGAGAAACATATCATATCCCTCCTTAACAAATCCATTGCGAATGTGCGACTTTATCAACCTCAATTTGAGTTCAAGCCGAAGCGGCATATTGTCAGTCACTCGAGCGAGATCATAGCCGTTGCGAAAATAAGCAAATGCCGAATCGTTATTGAACGACTCATATTCCTTACCGACTTCCAGCATCCTATAGGCCTCACGCCCCACACCAACGGGCAATGACTTTATACTATCAATACGGTTAAGACGTGAAGCTATATACATATTACGATTTTCAAGGACATTATCGAGCTGTTCAAGCACATTCTCGATATTCTCCGACGATATTATTATCGGAATATCGGAAGCCCGAGCCGTCCCTGCAAAAATAGCAATTATAAGCAATATGATTTCAATACTATTACGTTGCAATGGTATTATCTATTTTCTTTTACAATAGCAAAATTCAGGTTATACAATCCTATCACTTGACATTCAAAGTTAAATATCATTTATATATAATGCAACATTTTTAGCAAAGTTTAGGAGATTGCGCCTATTTTCATTATATCATTTTCAAAATTTTCACGATTTACAGCCCTATTCTTCAATCGGTTACGATAGGAATATATTGTATTCACCGAATAATTCAACACCTGAGCTATGCGCGTGCTTTCATCCACGCCAAGACGCATGAAAGCAAGAATGCGCAAATCGGTATTCAGCAATTCTCCGTCACGCAGCTCTATGCGTTCATCAGGCTTTAGCAATGCGTTAACCTTTTCCACGAAATCAGGGTAGATGTGAAGGAAGGCCTTGTCAAAAGTGTCATAAAACTCACGGCTTTGCTCTTCGACAAACTTGCCCGACTTTGTCATCCTGTACAAGTCATCGGTGTGACCGGTCGAAATTTTCCGCTCGGCTATTTTACAGAACTGGTTAAGTTTATCCATGTATATGGTACAAAGATTCAGGAACTGACTCATATACATCTCCTTGATGCTATTGGCACCCTCAAGATGCTGCTGAAGCAACTTCATGCGCCTCATCTCCCGGCGCAGAACCAACAGCAGTATTCCCAGTACAATCATCATAACGGCCATTCCTCCGAGCACCATGTAAAGTCGGTGACGCCCGCGTTCAAGTTCAGTCCTGTGCGCGGCACCGATCACCGGTAACGCAAGCGATGTCTGCAACATTCTCATCGACGCATTACACTCCACGGCATTACCCAACGCAATCGACAGATAGGAATAGGCTCGATCTATATCGCCAAGCTCATATAGCTTCACTCCAAGTTCTTGAAGCGACATGACCTCACGGGTAGCCGACTTTACATCGGCAATGGCCGATTTTGCAAGATAATACACATGCTCGTCATCCTTGTTTTTCAACGCGGCTATCTGACTTATGATATGAGCCGCACGTGCTCCCGTATTGGAATCGTCGCCAACCGAGTACAGCAACTCCGACAAAGTGGCCTCGGCCTCGGAATATTTTCCCGTTAGATAATAGTATTCACCCTGGTTCAACAGATATTGAGGTGTATCCTTAGGTATCACCTCAAGAAGACGCTTTTGCATGTCAACAGCCTTGTCATTCCATTTACGATAGGCATCGGGGTAATTTCCGTAAAAAGAAGCGATATAACTGTACATCTGCCTACCCGACTCAAACGCAAGAGCCCTAAGTTCAGGCGGCAACGAATCTATATTCATACGTTCAAACCGGCTTACCGCTTCATCGATAAACCCCACAACCGGCAAATTGGAGATAAGCTTAAGCTCAAGTTGCATAGCCATGTCATGCTCGCCAATTGAGTCGGCAATCTGCATTCCGTGCCAATAGCTCACAAGAGCAGAATCAGTGAGATAACCCGAGTAACAGTCGCCAAGCTCCATAATAAGCCTCAATTGCTCCGACGAATAGGGTGCGCACTTCCTCATCTCATCCGACACCGAATCAATCTTCGATGCACGGCGTTGCATATAAAGGTCGCTGTGCTGCAATTCCATGTCAAGAATGTCCAATGCTCCCTGCACCTCCTGCTTCCCTACCATTGCGCAGTATACCGGCATCACACCAGCCATAAGCAAAATGACACTTACGACAATCCTAAACCACCAGTATTTGAAGTCACTGTTCATTGCTTCAATTTTTTATTCCGTAAAAATAATAATAATAATCTCGCAATAAGGCACCAACATCATGATATAAAATCATTTAAAATATTGTTCATTACAAATTAATTTCTTTACTTTGCACAACATCGCAATCTTGCATGCTCAATGATAATAAAATCCACTATAAACAAATCATACAGACTATTATCGGAATTGACCCGCATCACCTTTGCGTTCATATCCATCAAAAACATATCATTATATATGGCAAAAGGGCACTTGGCCGGTGATGTCACCCGCCTATCATGGACATCAACAATCCTGTTGCCGGCAATTGCCAAGCTAAATACCGGCTGTTAAAACCGCATAAAACCAACGACAATGGACATAGCCACAATCGACCATATCCCTTCATCATCGCGTCTTGCAGCAAGCATCGACACAATCGCAATATGCGACAATCTTAATGAGATAAAAGAACTCGTGCTTCCTGCCAAAGTTGACTTGATGTTGCTGATTCTATGTGAACGGGGCTCGCTGACATTATACTATGATTCATCGTGCCAGAAGATGACCCAACATAACATGATGGTGCTGCGTCCGGGACACATATTACACCGCTATGTCACATCGCCCGACTTCAAAGGGCACTTCATTAGCTTAAGTTCAAGCCTGCTCGGCGACATGCTGCCGCCGTTGGCCAAGACATTGCCGTGCTTTACTCATTTCCGCGACAATCCCGTAATAGCACTTACCGATGATGAAGTGGCAAGCCAGACCGAACTGCGTGACATTCTGCGCCGGAAAACCTATTCTCAAGGTCATCAGTATCAGGGCGAAGTCGTGCGCACTCTGCTTGAAGCGCTATTTTATGAAACACTGGGTCTTTACCTGGCTCACTGGTCATCGGTCGACAACACCAAGGAAATGAAGCGTCGTGACGCACTCCTCTACAACTTTATATGCATAGTTGAAGAGAATTTCCGCACCGAACGCTCGGTATCGTTTTATGCCGATAAACTATGCATAAGTCCCAAACACCTCTCGGCAACAATAAAGGAGGCAAGCGGACGCACTGCCAGCGAATGGATCGACTCCTACGTAATCCTGGAAGCGAAAACACTGTTACGCAACACCGGTCTTACAATTCAGGAAGTCAGCACAAAGCTCAACTTCACCAACCAATCGTTTTTCGGAAAATATTTCAAGCACCTGACCGGGCAGTCACCGAGAGCATTCCGCTCGTCGCCACAAACAATGTCGTCACTCAACACGAAATGACATATGGTGACATTTTAACCTATACGACTTATTTCTTGCTCAAGTTGTGGATTTATTGTAACTTTGCCCCTCTAAAACAATAAGCCCGAATGCTACGAATAAAGCGACTATATCTATTTATGCTACAGAGCTTTCTGCCTCTGTTTCTAATGACATTCCTGATATGTCTCTTTATCGTGTTGATGCAATTTCTGTGGAAAAACATCGACGACCTTGTGGGAAAAGGCCTTGAAATCAGCGTAATCGGCGAGCTTTTCTTCTATGCGGCACTATCAATGGCGCCCATGGCCCTGCCCCTCGCGGTACTGCTTGCGTCGCTGATGACATTCGGCAATCTTGGCGAGCGATTTGAGCTTACGGCCATGAAAGCGTCAGGCGTGTCGCTTATCAAAGCCATGCGACCGCTTATCATATTCATGGTCCTCGTTGCGATAGGCGCATTCTTCTTCCAGAACAACGTGCTCCCCATATCGCAGACCAAAATGTTCACGCTGCTATACTCGATGAGGCAGAAATCGCCCGAGTTGGAGATTCCCGAAGGAGTTTTCTACGACCAGATTCAAGGTTTCAACCTCTATGTCCGCGAAAAGAACCGTGACACCGGAATGTTGTATGATGTGCTTATTTACAATGTAAGCAAAGGCTCCGACAACGCTACAATCATATATTCCGATTCCGGAAAAATGAGCATAACCGACGACAAGAGCCACCTCATCCTGAAACTTTGGCAGGGAGAGCAATTTGAAAATCTTCGCGAACAGGGAGTGTCAGCCAACAATGTCCCCTATCGTCGCGAGTCATTTGACAACAAGGAAGTTATGATTGCATTCGACGCCAACTTCAACCGCATGGACGAGAGCGGAATGCGTAATCAGTTTGTGGGCAAAAACATGGCCGAGCTACAGCAGACCATCGACTCGGTCAACAAGCGAGTCGACAGCATCGGCGCCGAATATGGAAAGTCAATCAAGGAGATGGGCTATTTCGGACTGCCCTACTACACCTACCAGTCATCGCCCGAAGGAGTGTTGAGCATAAAGCAGAAAGAGGTGACGATGACCAAGCCGCTCGACATCGATTCACTGTTCCGTGGCTCCAACCCGTCATTTGCAAAATCCTATCTAACCCAAGCCCTGTCCAAGGCCAAGCGCATACGCCAGGATTACGAATTCCGATCCTACACAATGAACGATGACCGGCGCACGATACGGCGCCACAACATCGAGCTCATGAAGAAGTTCACTCTCTCGGTGGCATGCCTTGTGTTCTTCTTCATCGGCGCACCATTAGGGGCCATTATACGAAAAGGTGGACTCGGAATGCCGCTCGTAATCTCGGTGTTTCTCTTCATTTTCTACTTCATCATCGACAACACAGGCAACAAGATGGCGCGTGACGGCCGCATAGAAGTGTGGGAAGGAATGTGGTTATCGACATTCATTCTGCTGCCATTGGGAATATTCTTCACCTATAAGGCGGTAAACGACTCGGCGCTATTCAACCGTGACGCCTACACCAACTTCTTCCGCAAGCTCATAGGCCGAAGCGAAACCCGCAAGCTTGAAGTAAAGGAAGTGGTAATGACCGAAGTCGAGATACCCGAAGCCCTTTCAATGATCGACGGCCTGATTGCAAGGTGCAACGAATTTATGACCCTATACAAGGGACGACAAAGCTACATCGACTACTGGACTCAGGGCTACAACAGGCGCGAACTTCATGCGATAAGCGCCGACCTGGAGCACACGGTCGACTACATATCCAACAGCCGAAACCGCATCATCATACTGAAGCTCATGGAGCTTCCTGTCATGAAAAGCCTGTGGTTCTACCACCCCACCAACTACAAGTGGCTCGGATGGCTGTGCGCCGCAATGTTCCCCATCGGTATTCCTTTATATATCGTCGGGACACGTACTCAGGACAAGTTGAAAGAGGAAATACACCACATAATCACTACATGCAGTGAACTTGCTTCGCTGTTAACGGTTGATACAGAAGACACCGATAACTAAATTTTAGCAATATGGACGACATAAAGCTGGACAAAATAGACGAAGCCTTGAAGGATTTCCGCGAAGGCAAATTTGTAATAGTGGTTGACGATGAGGACCGAGAGAATGAAGGCGACCTCATTGTTGCCGCCGAAAAAATAACACCCGAACAAGTCAACTTCATGCTCAAGAACGCCCGAGGCGTGCTGTGCGTACCCATGACCATGTCACGCTGCGAGGAACTTGAACTTAACCATCAGGTGAGCAACAACACTTCGATGCTTGGCACACCGTTTACAATAACAGTCGATAAACTTGAAGGATGCACCACGGGCGTGAGCATCAACGATCGCACAGCTACAATTCGCGCACTTGCCGACCCGGCTTCGCGTCCCGAAACATTCGGCCGTCCCGGACACATCAATCCCCTTTACGCACAGGATAAAGGAGTGTTGCGCCGTGCCGGACACACCGAAGCCGCCGTCGACCTTGCCCGCTTATCGGGTTTGCAGCCCGTTGCAGCTCTCATGGAAATCATGAGCGAGGACGGAAGCATGGCTCGTCTGCCCGAACTTCGCCGTCGCGCCGATGAATGGGGATTGAAACTCATATCGATAAAGGACTTGATCGCCTATCGGTTGAACCAGGAGTCACTTGTCGAGAAAGGCGTAGAGGTAGACATGCCAACACAATGGGGACACTTCAGGCTGATTCCTTTCCGACAGAAGAGCAACGGACTTGAACACGTGGCTATAATAAAAGGCGACCTCGCAGGTGACGATTCACCGGCCCTCGTGCGTGTACATTCGTCATGCATGACAGGCGACATCTTCGGATCGAAGCGATGCGACTGCGGCGACCAGCTCCACCGCGCACTTGAAATGATCGAAAAAGAGGGTCGCGGAGCTGTAGTGTACCTCAATCAGGAAGGCCGCGGCATAGGACTCATGGAGAAGATGAAAGCCTACAAGCTGCAGGAAGGCGGAATGGACACCGTAGACGCCAATATATGCCTCGGACACCTTGCCGACGAGCGTGACTACGGCGTGGGAGCGCAGATACTTCGCGAAATCGGAGTACGTAAAATGCGCTTAATGAGCAACAATCCGGTAAAGCGCGTCGGACTTGAAGCCTACGGACTTGAAATAACCGAGAACGTGCCTATCGAAGTTGCGCCCAACGAATACAACATCCGTTACATGCGCACCAAAAAAGAGCGCATGGGCCACAATCTGCACATGTAATTAAGGAATATTCCCAATTTTTACGGAGGCCGTCATAAACACATGACGGCTTCTATTGTTATATATATGTGACGCGGGGGAGGTGACAATTTGTCAACCTCTTTTGTCACGTATTGACATTGGCACAATATATGCTAATAGAGTACATGAAAACTGAGTGAAACTGAATAATCACAAAAAACATATATCTAACAAATTAAAAATAAAAAGCTATGAATATCCAACCATTGGCTGACAGAGTATTGATAAAGCCCACTCCCGCCGAGGAGAAGACCTTGTCAGGTATCATCATTCCCGATTCAGCAAAAGAGAAGCCCCTGCGCGGCACAGTCCTCGCTGCAGGAAAAGGCACTAAAGATGAAGAAATGGTGGTTAAGGAAAATGATGTTGTAATGTTTGGCAAGTACGCCGGCACCGAGATTGAGCTCGACGGTGAAAAGCTTCTCATCATGCGTCAATCTGACATTTTGGCAATCGTTAAAGACTAAAAAAGGAGAACAGAAATCATGGCAAAAGAAATTAAATTTGATATCAAGGCTCGCGAAGAGCTCAAGAAAGGCGTTGACGCTCTCGCCGATGCAGTTAAAGTAACCCTTGGTCCTAAAGGCCGCAACGTTATAATCGATAAGAAATTCGGTGCTCCCCACATCACAAAGGACGGTGTGTCGGTGGCTCGCGAAGTAGAACTCGAAGACCCCTTCCAGAACATGGGCGCGCAGCTCGTTAAGGAAGTTGCATCAAAGACCGGTGACGATGCAGGTGACGGTACAACCACTGCAACCGTTCTCGCACAGTCAATCATCAACGTAGGCTTGAAGAACGTAGCCGCCGGTGCCAACCCCATGGACATCAAGCGCGGTATCGACAAGGCCGTAGCAGCCGTTGTTGAGAACATCAAGGGTCAGGCCGAGGAAGTAGGCGACGACTTGAAGAAAATCGAGGATGTTGCTCGTGTATCGGCCAATAACGATGCCGAAATTGGCAAGCTCATCGCCGAGGCTATGCGCAAGGTAAAGAAAGAGGGCGTAATCACGGTTGATGAAGCCAAGGGAACCGAAACCACCGTCGACATCGTCGAGGGTATGCAGTTTGACCGTGGCTACATCTCACCCTACTTCGTTACCAACACCGAGAAGATGGAGTGCGAGATGGATCATCCCTATGTACTCATCTACGACAAGAAAATCTCGTCGCTCAAGGAGATGCTCCCCATCCTCGAAGCTACTGCCCAGAGTGGTCGTCCGCTCATCATCATCGCCGAGGATGTAGATCAGGAGGCACTTGCAACACTCGTTGTGAACCGTCTGCGTGGCTCGCTCAAAATTTGTGCAGTCAAGGCTCCCGGATTCGGCGACCGTCGTAAGGAGATGCTTGAGGACATCGCAGTACTCACCGGCGGAACAGTTATTTCACAGGAAAAGGGCATGAACCTCGAATCGTCGACTATCGACATGCTCGGCCAGGCTGAAAAGATTACTGTAAACAAGGAAAATACCACCATTGTAAACGGCTCAGGTTCCAAGGAAGCCATTGCTCAGCGTGTAGCTCAGATAAAGGCTCAGATTGAAACCACTACAAGCGACTACGACAAGGAGAAGCTCCACGAGCGTCTTGCCAAACTTGCCGGCGGTGTGGCAGTGCTCCACATCGGTGCTCCCTCCGAAGTTGAGATGAAGGAGAAGAAGGACCGTGTCGATGATGCATTGAGCGCAACCCGTGCAGCCATCGCCGAAGGAATTGTTCCCGGTGGAGGCGTAGCCTACATCCGCAGCATCGCAAGCCTTGAAAACCTCAAGGGCGACAACGATGACGAAAACACCGGTATCGCAATCATCAAGCGTGCTATCGAAGAGCCTATGCGCCAGATCGTAGCCAATGCCGGAGTAGAAGGCGCCGTTGTTATCCAGAAAGTTAAGGAAGGCACAGGCGACTACGGCTACAATGCACGTACAGGCGAGTACGAGCATCTCTTTGCAACCGGCGTAATCGACCCTGCAAAGGTAACTCGTGTAGCCCTTGAAAACGCTGCATCAATCGCCGGAATGTTCCTCACCACCGAATGCGTAATTGCCGAGAAGAAGGAAGAGAATCCTGCTCCCGCAATGCCTGCCGGAGGTATGGGCGGAATGGGTGGAATGATGTAATACCCTACTTAAATTAACACCGAGGTGCATTGTCAATTGACAGTGCGCCTCGTTTGTTTTTACCCACAAAGATGTGCGCATAAATGAAGCCTAACATTATGCTGAAAAATATGCCTGTCCGGTTACGCCTCTTCAGAATTAATTACTAACTTTGCAACGAAAATAATCGCGGTAGTAGCTCAGTTGGTAGAGCATTAGCTTCCCAAGCTAAGGGTCGCGGGTTCGAGCCCCGTTTACCGCTCCATCCACAAAGCACTGATTTTCAACTCAATCTAAAAATCAGTGCTTTATTATTATATTATTGTTAATATATTTATTTTGCTCCAAGTATAAATGCTTTTTGCAATTCCTGCGGAAAAATATCTAAACGGTATTTGAATTTTTCTGTTTCTGAAAATATTTCCACCACATACTTTGAGTAGTCATTAAATTGATATGTATTATAGGCACAAATCCGTTCCGGAGGAGTGAATATGTGACCAATAAACCTATCAACATTGTCCATCGCCGATGTTGGCGCAATTTCTGATGTACAATTCATTGTATAAATAGTCACGGTTCTCATCTTTTTTGGAGCCATAGAACGATAACCATGCTCGTATGATCCGAATGGGAAGCAAAGTCGTTCAAGAAAAGACTTCATTGCTCCGGTTACATCCATAAGATATATGGGACTTGCAATTACAAGACAATCAGCAGTAGACGCTATCTGCAATACTGATGCCAATTCATCCTGAACGCAGCATCGTCCATAACTTTTGCCTTCTTTCAATTTGCAGGAAAAACAGCTAATACACCCCTTGAATGTGTAATCGTATAGATGTACTATAACGATTTCCCCTTCAGGATGCTTTGATTGAAAACCGTTGACAAACGCCTCACACATTTTCGCAGTATTGCCATTCTTTCTAGGGCTGCCGTTTATTATGACTGTTTTCATCGTTAATATGATTTTTAAGACTCGATTGTTATTATCGTTTTTATGTTATAAAATTCACTAACTTTGTAGCGCAAAGTTAGGTGATTATCAATGCAAAAGCAATAACTTACCAATTGGTTTGACCCTTACCGAAAAGTTAGTTTTATTTATAATCAGCTCCTTTTCTCAACCTTATATGGCAAAAAAATTAGACTACGAATACTGCAAGGCTGCTCCGATGCTTGAATGGCTCGGCAATAAATGGGCACTGGTCGTTCTCATGAAAATATCGGAGAATGAGCCGGTACGCTTTAACGAACTTTACCGCAATATTCCGTCAGTATCGGAAAAAGTATTATCGCAAGTGCTCCGTCAATTAACTATAGACGGCATAATACAACGGAAACTGTTCCCCGACATACCGCCACATACCGAATACTCGGTAACCGACTTAGGAAAGACTCTGTTACCTCATGTCATATCCCTCGCAAATTGGGGGCGAGAACACTTCGATACAATAATCTCAAATCGACAAAAATAGACAAAAACGCCCAATTATATCATAGCTACTTAATCTCTCTCAAAAACGAAGGCCCACCATTGATCCAATGGAAATTAGAAGCAATAACTGTCCATAATTTAAGGATTCCCCTATATAAACGACAACGGCTCCACCTGAGTGAGGTGAAGCCGTTGTTATTTAATAAATTAATCTATTAGAGATTGCGGAGGTTGAACTTTGCAAACTCAAGGTCGTTCTGAGCCTTGGCAGCAAGTGTGTTGTCGAGCTTTATAGCCTGACGGAGGTTGTTCATAACCATCTTTTCATTATTGGTGCGGGCACCAAGGATTGCGGTTATATAGAATGTAGTGGCATTGGGGTGAACCACGCCTGAAAGTGTATTCTTAGCCTTGCTGTAATCCTTATTGAGAATCTGGGCAAGAGCGGCATTGTTGGTCTTGCTGTCACCAAATGCACGTATGGCTGAATTATAGTCGCCCTGCTTCATGTAGTAAACGCCAAGAGCGTCACCGAGAGCGGGAACACCGGCTGCGTTACCAAACTTGGCTGTAGCCTCCTTGTAGTTCTTGTTGAGCAACGACACAAGTCCGAGGTTCATCTGAGCCTCACCGCTTTCGGGAGCGAGGCGTGCAGCCTGAGCGAAGTTGGCTTCAGCTGCCTCATAGTCCTGGTCGATGTACTGGCACATACCGAGGTTGTTGTAGGCACGATAATCCTTGGGATAAAGCTCAATGGCTGTATCATAAATTTGAAGACGCTTGTCGTTGTTGTCGGTCAGCGTTGCTGCATAAAGTATCTCGTCAACCGAAAGAGCCTTGGGATTTAAGGAGTAAATGTTCATGATCTCCTCGTCGCTCTTGCCTATTACATCGATTGATGCAGTGATGCGAGAGTAACGCAACTGGGGAAGAATCTCCTCGGCAAGCTGATCAAACACCGATGAAAGATTACGTATTTCGCGCTCGCGCTGCTCGGGATCCTTATACATTGAAAGAACGCTGAGAATCAACTCCTTGTCCTGAATGTTGCTTGCTGCAACAAGACGCTGGAAACCTTCCCAGTCCTGAGGAGTGAAATTGGCGGTCAATTCACCGAATTCCGAGATGTTGTCCTTCTTAAGCTTGTTCTGAACATAGCTCTTGGTATTCTTCTCACGATTCTCGGCCAAACGGGTGTTCAGTTCTACACCACCATCGGGCGATGCATAAGAAGTGATGTTTATCTCCTTGATTTCGCGACGATTGTCCTCATTAGCCTCGGCAATCTCCTGATGGAGGTTGTTCATCTCGGCTGTGCGCAACTGACCGTCACGTATATTGGCCTGATTGATAAGGAACTTTATATCGGCATCAAATTTCTCGTTGATGATGCGCTGGAACTTGTCAGGAGCAATTGCAGGCGACACTGTAGCGGCATCGGCAAGAGCGGCAGTAGCCACAACACCGTCGGCCACCTTAACGCGCGGAAGCGCATACTGCTTACCACCCTGACGCACTGTGAATGCCAGACTGAGATTGCTCTTAATCATTTCGGGATTGTAGTTGTAGCTAACGGGGATGGTCACTGTACCGCCACCGTCGTAGCTGATTACCGGATTGTTACCGCGCACCTTCTCGCCCTGGAATGTGTAGGGGGTCGATGCGATTTCGGTTCCGTTGAATTCAAGGTAGGGAGTCACCGTAACCTCAGCATTCTTCACAAAGAATTTTCCCGGGATTTTACCTGTAACGGTTGCGGGCACCTTTTCACCCACCACCTCAAGCGGATTGGGATTGACCGAGAAGTAATCAGCTCGGAACTGATTCATCTTCTTGCCACAACCTGTAAAAACTAAAGCACTGCCCAAAATGAGCGCATAGCAAAATTTGCTGTTCATGATGATTTTGAATTACTGTATGAATTTAAATGAATAATCGATTTATAGCACTACAAATATACTACAAATTTCAAACATTATTAGCTTAATGCGGCCACATATTTGTTAAATTATCTCATTAATTTCACATCATGTAGCATCGCAACAACATTTAATATCCTTTTATGAAATTATTACACGGAAAATCGTAAATTTGTAGAATCATTTAACCAAAAACTTTCTAAATTCAATTTTTCAGCCGATGAGAAGATGGCGAATTGACGACAGCGCAGAGCTGTACAATATCAACGGATGGGGATTGACCTATTTCTCCATTAACGAAAAGGGCCACGTACAGGTGACCCCTCGTGAAGGCTATGCCTCGGTCGACATCAAGGAGGTGCTTGACGAGCTTCAGGTGCGTGATGTGGCAGCCCCGGTATTGCTTCGTTTTCCCGACATTCTCGACAACCGTGTCGAGAAGATATCGAGGTGCTTCAAACAAGCGGCCGAGGAGTACAAATATAACGCACAGAACTTCATCATATACCCGATAAAGGTGAACCAGATGCGTCAGGTGGTGGAAGAGATTGTGTCACACGGCAAGAAATTCAATATCGGACTTGAAGCCGGCTCAAAACCCGAGCTTCACGCCGTGCTCGCAATCAACATCGATGAAAACGCCCTCATTATATGCAACGGTTACAAAGATGAGGACTATATCGAGCTCGCCCTGCTTGCTCAGAAGATGGGTCGCCGCATATATCTTGTTGTAGAGAAGCTTAACGAGCTGACTCTCATAGCCGAAGTCGCCAAGCGACTGAAGATAATGCCTAATATAGGAATACGCATAAAGCTCTCCAGCTCAGGATCGGGAAAGTGGGAAGAATCAGGAGGCGATCAGTCAAAATTCGGTCTGAACTCAAGCGAACTCCTGCAGGCTCTCGACTTCCTTGTGAAAAACAAGATGACCAGCTGCCTGAAGCTTATCCATTTCCACATCGGAAGCCAAATTACAAAGATACGCCGCATCAAGAATGCGCTGCGCGAGGCTACACAATTCTATGTGCAGCTTACAAAAATGGGATTTGACATCGAATTTATCGACATAGGCGGAGGACTCGGGGTCGACTACGACGGCACCCGCAGTTCGGCAAGCGAAAGTTCGATGAACTACTCAATCCAGGAGTATGCCAACGACTCGGTGTCGGCACTCGTTGACGCCTGCACTAAAAATGGGCTTAAACAGCCTAACATAATAACCGAAAGCGGACGCTCGCTTACGGCTCACCACTCCATACTCATATTCGAGGTACTCGCCACCACATCCCTGCCCCAATGGGACGATCGTGAGGAAATAAGCCCCGACGACCACGAGTTGGCACGTGAGCTGTACGACATCTGGGACAAGCTAAACCCGCCGCGAGTATTCGAGAGCTGGCATGATGCACTTCAGATACGCGAAGAAGCACTTGACCTCTTCAGCCTCGGAATGCTCGACTTGCGCACACGCGCCCAAATCGAGAAACTGTTCTGGTCGATAGCACGCGAAGTAGGTGAAATTGCATCGTCGATGAAACACGCTCCCGAAGAGTTGCGAAAAATCGCAAAGATGATTCCCGACAAATACTTTGCCAACTTCTCGCTGTTCCAGTCGCTGCCCGACTCATGGGCCATTGACCAGGTGTTCCCCATAATGCCCATATCGCGTCTTGACGAAAAGCCAACGCGTAATGCCACGATACAGGACATCACCTGCGACTCCGACGGAAAGATAGCCAACTTCATATCCAACCACGGAACATCGACATCACTCCCTGTGCACACCCTGCGCAACAATGAGTCCTACTACATCGGAGTGTTCCTCGTCGGCGCTTATCAGGAAATTCTCGGCGACATGCACAACCTGTTTGGCGACACCAATGCCGTACACATAAGCGTCTACAAGGACCGTTACGAAATCGACCAGATAATCTACGGCGAAACCGTGGACGAAGTTCTCGACTACGTGCAGTACAATCCCAAGAAACTCGTGCGTAACGTGGAAACATGGGTTACCGCCTCAATGAAAGCCGGTCGAATATCTCCCGAAGAGGGCCGTGAGTTCCTCAGCAACTACCGCTCGGGACTATATGGCTACACTTACCTTGAAAACGACTGAAAACAACGACATGTCACATAATCAACGTTACTTCATGCGCCTCTCCTACAGAGGCGCATCTTTTCACGGGTGGCAGTCACAGCCCAATGCCGTAAGCGTCCAGTCGGCAATCGAGCTTGCCATGTCACGCGCCTTGCGCATTCCGGTAAAAATCACCGGAGCGGGTCGCACCGACACCGGTGTCAATGCCCGGCTCATGGTGGCACATTTCGACTTGCCGCAGCCCATTGCCGACAAAGCCGCGTTATGTCGCAGCCTAAACGCAATGGTCGGGCCCGACATAGCCATCGAGGGAATCTACGAAGTAGCGCCCGACGCACATGCCCGGTTCGACGCCACATCACGCACCTATCACTATTACACCCACACGGGAAAGTCGCCGTTTCTCTACCCGCTGAGCTGGCAGGAACCCGCGTCACCGCTCAACTTCGACATGATGAACCGCGCGGCGGCAATGCTGCTCGACATCGACGACTTCACTTCATTTGCCAAACTGCACTCCGACAACAAGACCAACATCTGCAATGTCACACATGCCGAGTGGTCGACAGTCGACGGTGACGCGTCACGCCATGCATTCGTCATTACGGCCGACCGCTTCCTCCGCAACATGGTGCGTGCTGTAGTAGGCACACTAATCGAAGTAGGGCGAGGCAAGATGACGCTCGACCAGTTCAAAAAAGTGGTTGAGGCTCATGACCGATGTGCCGCCGGAACATCGATGCCGCCTCAACCGCTATTTCTTTGGGATATAACCTACCCCTTCGAATATATTCGCTAGGCCCAAGCGTAAAAATTGGAGAACGGAGCCTAAAAATCAGTTGTGTTGAATATGTTCAACACCTCGGGAGTTAGCTGGTCGCTTATTTCATAGAAAGGTATCCTGACATCGACACTGCCTTCACTGTAAGGTGCTATCTCATATGGGTTATAGTGGAACACCACATCATATCCCTGAAGATACACATTATGCGACACATATATCTGATCGCTGAAAAATCCCTTGGCATCAAGCTCCTTCAATGTCGACACGCCGTTGTCGGCCATCAACTCGCTCTTTATAGCCTTAAGTAACGCGTCCTCCGAATCAGGCCTGAACATTACATTGGCATCAATTACTCGGCCCTTGCCAAAGTCATAGGTGAGATAACGCGAGTTGGTGAGGCCGTGGGCTCCGCCGTCATATACGCTTGTCATCACCTCATACACCACATATTGACTACTGAAAGTAACGACCGATGAAATCATGTCACGCATATACACCATCGCACCCTCAGCAGGCAACGAGTCAACGGGTTGCATCGTGAAAAGGTCGGCACCCTCAGGGTTCTCGCCAGCCCTGACCATGGACTCGTCGATATTTATAGCCGGATCATCAAACATCATCGTCAACAGCGAGTCCTGAAGTACCTTTATATTGCAATCACCCATCTTGTCAGGCCATTGCACAGCCATCCTGACAACGCTAAACACCGGTATCGAATCATCAAACACCGCCGAAGCCCCCTTGCAGGCATAGGTGCGCTCAAGAGTCTTGACAGTCTGCTTTACCTCAAAGTTGGAAATACCCTCGGTAGTACCCGAATCTTCGTTATTTCCATTCGATGCCGATTGACTGCAAGCCGACAACATAAGCAACCCGGCAACCATAGGCGTGTAAAATTTCAAATTCATCTTACTATATATTATTTTATTGTACAATATGCAACAATTGCATCCTGTTTTACACAGTAACTAACGTTAGTATAACAACGCACATTCCTTTTTGCTTATTTCCGTAACATATTTGTAACCCTCCGGCGGGTTGTTTATTATTATATATATGTATATTCACACGAAAAATTGACCAATTAATAGGTAAAATCAACCTAATTGCGCAAAAAAAGCAACTTTGTGCATAGAAAAGTTTTAGTAATTCGATTAAAATTACTTACTTTGCACTGCAAAATCGCAAAAAACATTTATTAATAATAAAATTTTTACAACTATGTCAGAAATTGCATCTCGAGTTAAGGCTATTATCGCTGACAAGCTCAACGTTGACGAAAATGAAGTAACTGAAAACGCAGAATTCACCAAGGACCTTGGCGCAGATAGCCTCGACACCGTTGAACTCATCATGGAGTTTGAGAAAGAATTCGGCATCACTATTCCCGATGACAAGGCTGAAGGCATCACTACAGTTAAGGATGCTATCGACTACATCGAAGCTGCAAAGAACTAATTTTTTACACTCTGACTTCCTTATAAATTAAATGGAATTAAAGAGAGTTGTTGTAACAGGTCTTGGAGCGCTGACACCGATAGGCAATGATGTGGAAACCACATGGAACAATGCCATTGAAGGAGTAAGCGGAGCCGGACCTATTACCCATTTTGACGCCTCAAAGTTCAAGACTCAATTCGCTTGTGAGGTTAAAGGCTTCAATGCAGCCGATCATTTCGACCGCAAGAAAGCCCGCACCCTCGACCTCTATGCACAGTATGCTCTCGTAGCTGCCGAGCAGGCAGTGAACGATGCCAAGCTTACCGACGAGGACATCAACAAGGATCGAATCGGAGTCATCATTGCAGCAGGCATCGGCGGACTTCACACATTTGAAGAAGAAGCCGGATACTATGCAATGCACGAGGACATGGGGCCAAAATACAATCCTTTCTTCATCCCCAAGATGATTGCTGACATTGCATCGGGTCACGTATCCATGCAATATGGCTTCCACGGCCCCAACTATGGTGTCGTTTCGGCCTGTGCATCATCAACCAACGCTCTTATCGACGCATTCAACCTCATCCGTTTGGGCAAGGCCGATGCCATTGTCACAGGCGGTGCCGAGGCTGCAATCTTCCCTGCAGGCGTTGGAGGCTTCAACTCTATGCACGCATTATCGACTCGCAACGACAGCCCTGAAACGGCATCTCGACCCTTCAGCAAGTCACGCGACGGTTTTGTAATGGGTGAAGGTTCGGCAGTCCTCGTACTCGAGGAGCTCGAACACGCAAAGGCACGTGGCGCCAAGATATACGCTGAAGTTATCGGAGGCGGTATGTCGGCCGACGCTTACCACCTTACTGCAACCCATCCCGAAGGACTCGGAGCAAAGCTTGTAATGCAGAATGCTCTTGAGGACGCAGGTTTGAAGCCCGAAGAAATCGATTATATAAATGTTCATGGTACATCGACACCGGTCGGCGATGTTTCCGAGGTGAAAGCCATCAAGGAAGTGTTTGGCGACCATGCCTATAAGATGAACATCAGTTCCACCAAGTCAATGACCGGACACCTGCTCGGTGCCACCGGAGCTCTCGAAGCCCTCTTCTGCGTGAAGTCGGTGCAGAACGACATCGTTCCCCCCACCATCAATCACGACCCCGAGGATCAGGACGAAGAGATTGACTACAACCTCAACTTTACTTTTGACAAAGCGCAGAAGCGCCCGGTAAACATCGCCTTGTCCAACACATTCGGATTCGGCGGTCACAATGCCACTGTCATTGTAAAGAAATATGCCGAATAATCGACATTAACCTAATACATCGCAGCGGACGGCCTTTTGGTCGTCCGCTGCTCTTTTTTTCGCACCGACAAGCACATGTATAAAGTAGATTACGCGCCAAGACATTATGTCAGGCACGCAATCAAATTACAAACATCAAACAAAGTTTAATAATCCCGCCGCTACGCGACACCAATTACAAACCACCAAACAGAATCATCAACAAATTCTATTGCAATAGGCAATGTGTGCCGTATTGCCCTTTTATAACACCTCTTGTCAATTAATGGTTCACACGAAATTATGAATAAATAAAAATAGTATGAATTTTTTTTGTTAAATTTGAGCATGGATAAAAAATATATCTTTCAACTTGAAATGAAGGTACGTGATTATGAAGTCGATTCCGAAGGAATCGTAAACAATGCCATATATCTTCACTATCTCGAACACACCCGCCATGAATTCTGCGAATGGGCGGGACTCTCATTCCGTGCCATGCACGAGCAAGGCATCGACCCCGTCCTAAACAAGGTCGAAATCACCTACAAGACCCCGCTCCGTCTTGGCGAGCGATTTGTGAGCAAGCTCAACATAACGCGCAACGGAGCGCGATTCGTATTCATCCAGGACATCTACAACATGCAGGGGCAACCCGTAGTAACATCCAAGGTGAGCTGTGTCGCGACACGTAACGGACGACTCACTCGAGGTGACGAACTTGCCGAAGCGTTCAAGGATTATCTGTAATTAAATGACCGATCCCTATCTCATAGCATTTGCATCGTTACGCTCCATCAATCGCCGATTGGCCGAGGAAATACTTTCCCGCACCGGCGACGAAGCGACATTCTTTACACTCCCTGAGAGTAAGCTGTCGGCAATAATGGGGTGCTCCAACCGGCTATTCGATTCCGATTACCGAGCAGAGCTGATGCAACGTGCCCGAAATGAGGCGCGATTCATCGATGAGAACAGGATTCACACACTATATTTCCGCAACAGCGACTACCCTTCGCGATTGACCGAGTGCGACGACGCACCGCTGATGCTGTACACGCTTGGAGAGTGTGACATCAATGCCCGTCACATGATAAGCATCGTAGGCACGCGTCACGCAACGCCCTATGGAATCGATTTCGTAACGCGCCTCATCGACGACCTCGCGGCAAAGCTCGACTCACCTCCCGTCATCGTGAGTGGGCTGGCCTATGGCATCGACATCGCCGCCCATCGGGCCGCCATGAATGTCGGACTACCCACCGTCGCAGTCCTTGCCCACGGTCTTAACACCATATACCCGGCGGCACACCGTAACGCAGCGGCCGAAATAGTACACAAAGGAGGCATGCTCGTCACCGACTATATGTCTAAAAGCGTTATGCACAAAGGCAATTTCGTGGCTCGCAACCGCATTGTAGCAGGACTTTCTGACTGCCTTGTCGTGGCGGAATCGGCCGAAAAAGGAGGCGCACTCATCACCGCAGGCATCGCTGCGGCCTACAACCGCGATGTCATGGCACTCCCAGGAAGGACATCCGACAAATACAGTCGCGGATGCAACCGGCTGATAGCATCCAACGTGGCGGCACTAATCGACGGTGCCGATGCGCTCATCGAGGCAATGCAGTGGAAATCAAAGCCTACCGAAGGCACTCAGGAGGAGCTGCCCGTCACGATGTCACCCGACGAGCAATCGATAGCCGACTACCTCACCGCCAATGGCGAGGGATGCATCAATGAAATGTGTGTCACGCTCGGCATCCCCATAAGCCGGTTGATGACTACGCTTATCGACATGGAGTTCAAAGGCATTATTATCACCTATCCCGGTGGTAAATACCGACTTTCGTAAAACATCACAGCCGGTGTGCGCGTTAGAATCTATATAACAACCAAAATTCAAAGACTATCATGAGCACTAAAAAAATTCAACCGTCAGAAATGATCATCAATCCCGACGGTACAATCTTCCACCTACACCTTCTTCCCTCCCAGTTGACCGACAGAATAATTCTCGTAGGCGATCCGGGACGAGTAGACATGGTAGCTGAATTTTTCGACACCAAGACATTTGAAGTGTCGTCACGTGAATTTCACACCATAGGAGGTACCTATAAGGGGAAACCAATAATGTGTCTTAGTCACGGCATAGGCCCCGACAACATCGACATTGTGATTAACGAGCTCGACGCACTTGCCAACATCGACTTCGCCACCCGTGAAGTAAAGCCTGAACACCGCACACTCACCCTCGTGCGCATAGGCACATCGGGAGCGTTACAGCCCGAACTGATTGTAGGCACACCCGTCATAGCCGCTCATGCAATAGGATTTGACGGCGTGCTCAACTACTATGCCGGACGCAACGAAGTGTGTGACATCGACTATCAACAGGCTTTCTGCGACTATGTACACTGGAATCCGTTATGGGCAACGCCCTACGTAGTACCTGCCGACAAGGAACTCGTTGAGCGCATAGGACGTGACAACATGGTGAGAGGTCACACCATATCGGCTGTAGGCTTCTACGGCCCGCAAGGCCGCGAACTTCGATTGCCACTCGCCAATCCCGACTTGAACAGCCGCATCGAGAAGTTCCGTTACAACGGTGAACCAGTCACCAACTACGAGATGGAGAGTGCGCCATTGCAGGGCTTGTCACTGCTGCTCGGACACAAGGCTATGACCGTGTGCTCAATAATCGCAAATCGCGTGTCGACCAACGCAACACCCAATTACAAAACAGCAATTCACGACTTGATAAAGACCGTGCTCGAACGCATCTGACCCACAGTCGGCGACACGGTCAAGAACTATCCGACAAAACATCAACATAACATCGAAATGAATCGTAAAGCTACACCAATCCTGCTGCTCACGGGCTATCTCGGGAGCGGTAAGACAACTTTGCTCAATCACATTCTCTCCAATGAACGAGGCATAAAGTTTGCCGTAATCGTAAACGACATCGGCGAAGTAAACATCGACGCAACCCTCATACAGAAAGGCGGAATCGTAGGACAGGACGATTCGGGCGACCTTGTGGCGTTGCAGAACGGATGTATATGCTGCACATTGAAGATGGATCTCGTAAAGCAGTTGCAGGACATCGTCGCTACACGCAAATTCGACTATATCGTAATCGAGGCAAGCGGAGTGTGCGAGCCCGCACCTATCGCGCAGACCATCGACGCAATGCGTCAGATGGACGACTATTCAACCGTATTCGGCATAAAGCCGCCCTATCTCGACTGCATCGTAACCGTGGTCGACGCCCTTCGCATGAAGAGCGAATTCAGCTGCGGCAACTCGCTCACAAAGCGTGACATCGACGAGGACGACATAGAGAATCTCGTAATTCAACAGATTGAGTTCTGCAACATAATCCTCCTCAATAAGATTTCAGAAGTCACGCCCGAAGAAGCCGGCCTCATAAAGAGCATCATACGCACCCTACAGCCCAAGGCCCGTATCATAGAGTGTGACTATGCCGATGTTCCGCTTGAGGACATAATCAACACACGGCTCTTCGACTTCGAGTCGGTGGCCACGTCGGCGACATGGGTGCATGAGATAGAAAAGCCTCTTGATGATGACGACAATGATGACGATGATGACGAGCATGAATCGCATCATCACCATCATGACGAGCATCTCCATGACGAGCACCATCATCATTGCGACTCGCATCACCATCACCACCATCACGATGGAGAGGGTGAAGCCGAAGAATACGGTATAGGGACATTTGTCTACTTCCGCCGCCGTCCGTTTAACTTTGACAAGTTTGACCGTTATGTCAACATGAATTGGCCGGCAAACGTAATACGCACCAAGGGCGTGCTCTACTTCAGCCACAATCGTGACATGTCGATTCTTTTCGAGCAAGCCGGTGTACAGAAGAAAATTACCGAAGCGGGACTATGGTATGCAACAGCCCCCGAGGAAGAACTACGCCAATTGATGCAATACGAGCCCGGACTTGCACGCGACTGGGATGATGTCTACGGCGACCGCATGATCAAACTCGTATTCATCGGTCAGCATCTCGACCGTGACGCAATAGCATCGGCACTCGATGCCTGTCTGGAGAAAGAGTGATTGCACTCTTTCTCCGGCTCTATCCTGCCGATGCGCGGCGATAGAGTACAATACCTATTATTATGTAGATTACATTGGGAATCCACATCGCTACAAATGGCGATGTGTAACCCGATATTGCAAATGACGATGTAACGGTAGTAAACAGGATGTAACTGAAGCTGAGCACAAGGCCAATGCCAATGTTTATACCCATTCCTCCCTTGACTTTCTTGGACGAAAGCGACATTCCTATCAGAGTCAATATGAACGCTGCCGCGCATATCGCATAGCGGCGTTCATTCTCTATTTCAAATGACTTTATATTGGCCACACCGCGCAATTTCTGACGGGCGATATACTCCTGAAGCTGCGGGGAGGTCATCTTCTCATGATCGGTTTCCGATATCAGGAAGTCCCTCGGCTCAATGGGTATGATTGTATCGAGGCGCGAACCCTTGGTTATCTTTTCAGTCATTCCCTCGATGTCACGTATCATGTAGTCACGCACCTGCCATTGATAAAGTGTATCCCACTTTATGGTGGTGGAGGTGAGTCGCGACACAAGCTTTTTGCCGTCAAACTTGTCAAGCGAGAATCGATAGCCGGTCTTTGTCGTGTTGTCAAATCGGCTCATATAGGCAATCTCGCCCGGAGCCACCATGAGCTGGATGTTGCTGCCGTAGTCTACGCGCTTGTTCTTCACATAGGTGTTGGTGTATTCAAGTCGCTTGATGTTGGCGGGCGGTATGATATAGGCGCTCAGCACCCAGGTTGAGGCGGCAATTACAGCGGCCGAAACCATATATGGCACCATAAGCCGCTTAAAGCTGACGCCCGACGACAGCATCGCTATTATCTCGGAATTGTCGGCAAGCTTGGATGTGAAGAATATCACCGCAATAAATGTGAAGAGCGGGCTGAACTGATTGGCAAAATAGGGAAGGAAGTTGAGGAAGTAGTCAAACACGGTAGCCTTCAACGGAGCCTTCAGGAATGCGTCAAGCTTCTCGTTGATGTCAAACATCACCGTTATGGCCAGAATCAGCACGATTGCAAATATATACGTGCCAAGGAACTTCCTTATTATGTATCGGTCAAGAATCTTAAACATGGCAGTCTTTCATCAAGTTTAGGTCACAACCGACGAGTGACACGTTCAACCATCACATCCTTCCATGCCTTGAAGTCACCGGCAAAAATGTGCTTGCGCGCTTCGCCCACAAGCCACAGGTAGAATGCCAGATTGTGTATCGAGGCAATCTGCATACCTAAAATCTCCTGTGCTGCAAAGAGATGACGCACATAAGCCTTCGTATAGAAACGGTCGACATAGCTCGGGCCGTCCTCCTGCAGGGGCGAGAAGTCATCGGCCCACTTCTTGTTGCGCATATTCATGATGCCGTGGGCAGTAAAAAGCATTCCGTTTCGACCGTTACGTGTAGGCATCACGCAGTCCATCATGTCGACACCTCGCTCGATGGCTTCCAAAATGTTGGCCGGTGTGCCGACTCCCATAAGGTAACGCGGCTTGTCGGCGGGAAGTATCTCATTGACCACCTCAATCATGTCGTACATCACCTCGGCAGGTTCACCTACGGCCAGGCCGCCTATGGCGTTACCGTCGGCACCAAGGTCGGCAACCGTCTTGGCCGACTCACGGCGCAGGTCGGCATAAGTGCATCCCTGCACAATAGGGAAGTAAGCCTGCGAGTAGCCGTATCGACCTTCGGTTTCCTTATATCGCTTCCATCCGCGTTGTAGCCATCGCGTGGTAAGTCCGAGTGATTTCTTGGCGTAATCGTAGTCGGCGGTTCCCGACGGGCACTCATCGAGCGCCATCATTATGTCGGCACCTATCGAGCGCTGTATGTCGACAACGCCTTCAGGTGTGAACAAGTGCTTGGAACCGTCGATGTGACTGCGGAAATAGGCACCCTCCTCTTTCAACTTTCGGTTGGCCGACAACGAAAAGACCTGAAAGCCTCCACTGTCGGTGAGTATGGGCTTTTTCCATCCGTTGAACCGGTGCAGTCCTCCGGCGCGTTCCAGGATGTCGATGCCGGGACGCAGATATAGATGATATGTGTTGCCCAGAATTATCTGAGCCTTTATGTCTTCGTCCAGTTCACGCTGATGTACGGCCTTTACCGACCCCACGGTGCCTACAGGCATGAATATGGGGGTTTCTATAGGGCCGTGATCGGTTGTTATCAATCCGGCTCGCGCATTACTGAACTTATCGGTAGCTTGTAACTCAAATTTCATAATAGAGTGCAAATTTACTATCTTTGGCGGCAAAAAGCAACTCTAAGAGCGTGCATTTGCACTATTTACACAATCACCGGCCACTGCAATAGTCAATTTGTCGACCGACAGATGCTCACGCGCCACTTCGGCAAGCCGTTGAGGTGTCAGCGAATTTATAGCTTCGACCTGTTGCTCGAAGTATCCGTCGGGGGTGAATGCCACTTTTTGATTTATGTAGTAGTCCATGATGTCAAATGCCGAATCAAGTGTCGACGCAAGGCTCGACATTGCATAACGTTGCAGCCGTTGCATCTCGCCCGTTGTGAAATCGCCCGTGCCAAGACGCTCTATCTCCTTGACTGATTCATCTATAACGGCATCGACATATCGGTTGTCGGTCGAGGTGGCTATCTGCATCAGCCCCCCTTCGGGATGTCCGAGCAGATAAGACTGTATGCCATAGGTATAACCCTTGTCCTCCCTTATGTTACGCATCAGCCTGCTGCCGAAGTATCCTCCAAGAGCCATCACGAGCAGCCGCAACTCTATGTAGTCGGGATGTTGGCGGCTTATCGTGGGAATGCCCATGCGCACCGCACTTTGAAGCACACCCTCCATCTCGATTAACCGTCGTGAATCATTCTCAGAACCGAACGGCACAAACTTAAGCTCTACGCCACGGCTTGAATCAATGTCGATCGAACCGAACGTGCGGTTAACAAGCTCCTCAAGCCCCGGCGTGACATGGCCGGCAAGGTATAGCGTCATCGTGGGTGCTCCCTCAACGTTACGACCGGGACGATAAGTGCTCTTATAGTTACGTGCCGCGTCATCAACCGTCATCGACAGGACATTGTCGGGAGTGTCCATCCTTGCAAGCGGATGATTGTCACCCATCAGCAACCGGTTTATCTCGCAAGTGGCATAGTACTCCACTTTCTCGCGCAGGAGCTCGATGGTGCGTGCTGTCTTCTCCTTTATTACGCCCCACTCCCTTTCGGGAAATGACGGTTCCACAATCATTTCGGCCAAAAGCGGCATCACATTGTCGGCTCGTGAATTAAGCGTAAACAGGTTCATGAACGAATGGTGGGAATTGACACCCGAAGCTATGCGGGCACCGTTGAATTCGATGCGGTCGGCTATTTCCACACCTGAGTGATGTCGGGTTCCCTCCTGCATCAGGCTCAATATCATCGTAGGCAACGATATCGAGGGTGACTCGGCTATACCTCCGTCCCACACGCAGGTGAGTCGGCACACATCCTGGCTGCCGTGGTCGATAACTTTAAGCGGCAATCCGTTGTCAAGCGTCATGACACGTATCGACGGTACGTTCAGATGTCCGAAGCTGCTCACCTGTGGAGGAGTTTTTCTGTCAGGGTGTTGCATTATTGCTTTTCTTCAAGAGTTTTACAAAGTTCAACGGCTCTCTTCAAGTCGTCGGGGGTGTCGATGCCAATTGTAGGACACTCGGTCACACCCACCTTTATCTTATAACCGTTTTGCAGCCATCGAAGTTGTTCAAGCGACTCGGCAAGTTCAAGCGAGCTTTGAGGCAGCGATGTCAACTCGGCAAGAGTTGCAGCCCTGTAGGCATACATGCCCACATGAGTGTAGAAGGTGCATCGGTCGATCCACTCCTGCCACTTAAAGTTGCGCACATAGGGGATTATGGAGCGGCTGAAGTAAAGCGCATTCATGTTGTCGTCAAACGTGACCTTGGGGGTATTGGCATCAAACAACGCCTCAAAGCCCAGCGCCGGATCAAACTTGCGCACAAGAGTGGCTATGCGCGTCGACTCATCGTCGAAGCAACGTTTCACCTCGGCTATCTGCGACGGATCGATAAACGGTTCATCGCCCTGGATGTTTATTACCACATCGGCATCGGAACCTATGTTGCAATAGGCCTCATAACATCGGTCGGTGCCGCTGCGATGGGTTGCAGCCGTCATGACAACTCTGCCGCCGAAACCTTTCACCGTTTCGGCAATACGGTCGTCGTCGGTCGCCACATACACTTCGTCAAGCTCCATCGATGCACGACGATACACCCGCTCTATCATCGTCATTCCGCAAATGTCGGCGAGCGGTTTTCCGGGGAAACGTGATGACGCATAACGCGCCGGTATGATACCAATAAATTTCATAATTCCACTCTATTTATTTGATTTGTTTTTTATTCCTTTTCTTAAGCCACGACGAAACTATGCACACTCCTATTATGAGGTAGACATAGTAAGTAATTATGCGCCAGAACAGTGCAATTATCAGAGCTATTCCGGCATTTTGGAGCATATCGCCGTAGTATTCGGTAAACAGCCACTCACTTACACCGCTGCCGCCCGGCGTGGGGCTGAACATCAGTATGGCCCACACTACAAACTGGCGACCAAACACTACAAGCTGGTCGGCCGATGGCACAAAACCGAGAAACAAGGCATTTACGACAAGGTAACGCGATATCCACGACACTGTAGTAGCGGCAAACGCCTCAATCCACCATCCGGCTGAACGGTGTCGCAAATCTTTGGATGTGGCGACCATGCTGTCGCCAAGCGAGATGACGGTAGGCTGCCATCGGCGCAGCAACCTGAATCCGAAGAGCCATACCAAAGCCCTGCGTATTGCATGAGGTTTAACAATTATGCCGACAAAGAGCACAACGGTCCAAAGCAATATAAGGGCGTATACACACCAGAACACCCAACGGATTCCTATCTCAAACTGACTGTGCCCGAAACCGAAAAGCTCCTTTGACGGCACAAATGCCACTATAAGCGGACATGACAATACAAAGAAGAGCTCGTCAAGAAACAGCGTAGTCATTGTCAACGTAGTGGCACGACCGAGATTAACACCTTCACGATGAAGGAATATCATGCCGAGCGAAGAGCCGCCTACAGTCGACGGAGTAATAGCCGAGGTGAACTCACACATCATGCACACCCTCACTGCCGGCCCCCATCGGAGCTCCTTGTCGGTCAGCACCCTGAATCGCCAACTGTAACCGAAGTCACGCCCCAGCATGAACACCCACGCCAAGGCAATGCCCCATATAACGCGATTGGTGAAATGCACCGTGTGCCACACTTCGGGATCAAACTCCCTGTAGAAGAGCCACACTACGACACAAAGCCCTATGACTACAGGGACCAGCACCCTCCAAAGGCCTAATCGTGATGACATTTCTTTATCGGATTCAGTAAACCTTGTCATTTTTCTATCCGTATCGCTGACAATTATTCTACTACAAAGTTAACCCCTTTATCCCTAATTAGGAAATAATTTATCGCTTCATTCACTATGAGCCCGCATGGCGATTGAAAAGGCAATGATTTTGCAGGAACGTGACAAATAATTAAATTTGCTCCGCTATTTAAGCCGACTACCAATCATGAACATAATAAAGACCATACTAAAGCTTGCGGCAGGCCTGATAATAGGCGCTTCGGCGGGAATGATATTCGTGACGCTGGGAATTGTCATTTTCACCGACATGCCGCTCAGTACTTTTCTTCACAAGCTTGCGACAATAAAGATAAGCGAAGGAATAACGGGAGGTGCGATAGGAGTATTGAGCGCAATCATAGCGGTGCCCTTACTTGTATTAATACATGAAGGAGGGCATCTCGCATGCGGTCTTATATCGGGGTATCGCTTCGTGTCGTTCCGCATATTCAACATGACGCTGATAAAGGATAACGGACGACTGCGCATCAAGCGTTATGCCATAGCCGGCACAGGCGGACAGTGCCTGCTTACCCCACCCGACAAACCCGATGACAAAGTACCCGTAATCCTTTATAATTCAGGCGGAGTATTGGCCAACTTACTCGCGCTGATAGCGGCTTTAGCCATTCTGCTGACCGTTGAGCTTAAGACATTCGTTCACGAATTTATATTGATATTCATCTTCATCGACATCATCTTCATCATAATAAACGGGGTGCCGATGAAAGTAGGCGGCATAAGCAACGATGCAATGAACGCTCTGTCATTGTCACGCAACAAGCTTGCCCGGCGCGGGTTCATCATGCAACTCCGCGCCAATGCCCTGATTCAGGAAGGGATACGCCCTAAAGACATGCCTCGGGAATGGCTGGTCGACACGGGCGCAATCAACTACAAGGATGCGCTTGAGTTTTCAATGGACATGATGAAGGCATCGCGACTGCTCGACATGATGCAGTGGGAGGAGGCATATAAGATGTTCGATGAGTTCTACCGTCACAAATCGGAGATAATCCCAATCTATGCCATAGAGGTGGAGTGTGAGCTTCTGTTTACTTCGCTTGTCACAGGACGCATCGAACAGGTCCGGGAACTATTCACCGACGAACTGAAAAAGTACATAACGCAATATCAAAGCATGATGTCGTCAAAACCGAGAGTGCTTTGCGCCGTGGCCCTATTCATGGAACATGACCGAGCCAAAGCCCTGTCAATATATGAGTCGGTGCAGCGACATAGCGATGACTACCTGATGCAAGGCGAGGTGCTAAGCGACCTCGACATAATGAAAACGATTCTCAACGACAACACTGCCGAGGATTGTGTTGCATCTTTGGCATAAAAAAGGTAACTTTGCGCCAAAATAAATTCACTTAAAGACTATGGCTCAGAAACCTTCAATTCCCAAGGGAACGCGTGACTTCTCGCCCATCGAAATGGCGCGACGCAATTATATATTCGACACAATACGTGAGGTGTTCCATCTATTCGGATTCCGTCAAATCGAAACTCCGGCAATGGAAAACCTGTCAACACTTATGGGGAAATACGGCGAAGAAGGCGACAAGCTCCTCTTTAAGATACTGAACTCGGGCGACTACCTGCGCGGAGCCGACCCCGCACTGCTCGACGCCCGCGAAAGCACCGGCAAGCTCACATCGCAACTGTGTGAAAAGGGATTGCGTTACGACCTCACGGTTCCATTTGCGCGTTACGTTGTCCAGCACCGTAACGAACTTCAGTTCCCTTTCAAGCGATTCCAGATTCAGCCAGTGTGGCGTGCCGACCGACCGCAGAAAGGTCGTTACCGCGAATTTTACCAATGTGACGCCGACATTATAGGCTCCGACTCGCTCATCAACGAGATAGAACTGCTCCAGCTCATCGACCAGGTGTTTACACGCCTCAACATAAACGTTACGATAAAGCTAAACAACCGAAAGGTTCTCGCCGGAATAGCCGAACTGATAGGTGCACCCGACAAGCTTGTCGACATAACCGTGGCCATCGACAAAATCGACAAAATAGGCATCGACAACGTAAATGCCGAGCTTCGTGAACACGGGCTCACCGATGAAGCCATCAACGCCCTGCAGCCCATCCTTTCAATCTCGGGAAGCATAGCCGAGCGACTCGCCACAATGGAGGGCATCCTCGCATCATCGGAAATAGGACGAAAGGGCATCGAGGAGCTGCGCGAAGTCATCGGCGGCACAGAAAGACTCGGACTCAATGCCGAGCTCGACCTCGATGTGTCGCTCGCACGAGGCCTCAATTACTATACCGGCACGATAATCGAGGTAAAGGCTTGTGATGTTGCAATAGGCTCAATAACCGGCGGCGGCCGATATGACAACCTCACCGGCGTATTCGGAATGCCGGGCGTGTCGGGCGTGGGCATATCGTTCGGAGCCGACCGCATCTACGATGTTCTTAATGCACTCGACCTCTATCCGGCCGACGCACTCGACACGGTCAAGGTGATGTTTACCAACTTCGGCGAAAGCGAAGCCCGTGCATCGATGCAGATGATAAAGCATCTGCGCACAGCCGGAGTGTCGGCCGAGATATTTCCTGAAAATTCCAAGATGAAAAAGCAGATGGCTTATGCCAACGCATTGGCAATACCATTCGTTGCTATAATCGGAGAAACCGAACTTGCCGAAAACAAGGTAACGCTTAAAAACATGACAACCGGCGATCAGGAACTCCTCACCCTCGAAGAGCTGATAAAACGCCTCGCCGACTAATAATAACAAAAAAAGTGAATGATAAAGGCCTTCAGCAACACGCCGAAGGCCTAATTTTTTTATAGTTTCACACCCCACAAGACGCAAATCCATCACAAATATTTGCAAAGTCACAATTATTACATATATTTACATCCAATCTATACATATATGGATTTTAGCTTATGAGAATACCCAAGATTTTATTTATCGGGTGGTTGATGACAGTTTTGTTGACCGCCTGCAAAGATGATGAAAAGGAATATGTTAACCGATTCTATCATTACACATTTGAGAACGAAGACATAACGGTTGATGGCAAAGAACAAACCGTGAATCTGACGATAACCGCCGAAAATAAGAGCGATTCATGGAAAAGCGCATGGTGGGTGTGCAAATTTGAAATTACCGACGGTTCAGGCAACACAGTCGAAGTTAAGAAACCCGCCAAGGATATGACCGGAGAATGGTACAACATGTCGTCGAATGACAATAACATCAAAATCGAACTCAAGCCCAACGATACAGGCCACACAAGGTCGCTGAAAATAACAATCGGGGAATACGGTTACGAAGAAGATACAATAACAGTGACGCAGACGAGTCAACAGTAACAATCAACAGCAACGGCGCAGGATTCATTTTCCCGCGCCGTTGTCGTTATATAAAACCATGAAGGCTATATTATCAGATGATATTAAGACCGGAAAGGAACACAAGCGCAATGCCGGTGGGAGCTACATAACGCAGGCATATTACAATCACCCTGTAGATCCAGCCCTTGATCGAGCCTGTACCGCGCAATTGCTCACTAAGTACACGGCGGTCAAGAAACCAGCCGACAAATATCGATATGAGCATGCCGCCGAGAGGGAGGAATATGTTGCTCGTAACGTAATCAAACAATCCGAAGAACGACTGTCCGAATATCGACACATTGCTCAACGGGCCGAATGAAAGAGCACACAGTGTGCCAAGCGCCATGGCTATGCCGGCATTTAGCAGCGTCGCCTTGCGTCGGCTAATGCCGAATTGCTCGGTAAAGAATGCAATGCATATTTCACTCATTGAGATGGTCGAGGTCAATGATGCGACCATGAGCAGGAAGAAGAACAATGCCGACCAGAATACGCCGCCGGGCATCTGATGGAAGATGGCGGGAAGAACTTCAAACACCAATTTTGGGCCGGCTGCCGGCTCGGAGCCATAGGTAAACACAGCCGGAAAAATAATGATACCGGCCAATACGGCCACAACGGTGTCAAGCACAGCTATAATAGACGCGCTCTTCACAAGCGGAGTGCGGTCGGAAAAATAGCTCGCATAGGTCATCATGGTTCCAAGACCGAGCGACAGCGAGAAGAAGGCCTGACCCAATGCCCCTATAAGCACCGACGAGTCGACCTTTGAAAAGTCGGGACTGAAGAGGAATTTAAGCCCTTCGCCCACTCCGGGCATCAACAACGAGTTGATGCAGAATACAATCAGAATCAGGAACAAAACGGGCATAAGGATGTTGGAAACCTTCTCTATTCCACTCTGAACGCCACGCAACAGTATCACGGCATTGGCAAGCAGGAAAATAAGAGTCCACATCACAGGCTTAAGCCCGGTGGAGAATGTGTCAAATGAAGAGTGACGCTCGCCCTCGGCAATAGTGTCGATGGCACCGGTAACCGATTGCACGAAGTACTCCACCGTCCATCCGGCAACGACCGAGTAGAACGACAGAATGAGTATCGACGACAAGATGCCCATGTAGCCTATCCACGCCCACTGCCGGGTTGAATGGAGCTTGCGGAACGCACCGAAAATGTTGCTGCGCGCACCGCGTCCCATGATGAATTCGGCACAGATGACGGGGACTCCAATCAAGAATATGAACAAGATATAAAAGAGGAGGAACGCCCCACCGCCGTGAACACCTGCTTCATAGGGGAAACGCCATATATTGCCAAGTCCTACAGCCGAACCAACGGTAGTGGCAATCACCCCGATGCGGGTTACAAATTGAGCACGTGATTCAGCCATCTCTATTCAAAGATTTTTGCAAATAAGATAACGGCAATCAATATGGGAGCTACAAAACGAACCACAAAGAGCAATGTCGTGTAGATGCGTGTCGATATCGAGCCGTGATTGGTCAGTTCATTATAAAAATATCCTTTCGGTGCAAACCATCCGAGATAGATGCACGTGAATATGGCAACAAGCGGGAGCATATAGTTGGTGGCCGTGTTGTCAAGGAAATCAAACAGCGTAAATCCCGCAATCCTGAAATCGGACAATGAACCCTGTGACAAAGAGCAAAGCGTGCTAAGGACAAACAAGGGGGCTATCACAGCGATGCACGCCGTAGTGCGACGCAGCCTGAAACGATCCTGCATAAAGGCTATCGACACCTCGGCAAGCGAGATTGTGGATGTGAGCGCGGCCACAAGCAGAAGCAGGAAGAACAGAATCGACCACAACTGCGTGACGGGCATCTGTGCAAACACTTCGGGCAGCGTGACAAAGACCAATGTAGCACCCTCAAGACTTCCTTCATCGAGTCCGAACGACTTTACCGCCGGAAATATGATGACACCCATCATGATTGCCACAAGCAGGTCGAGCATCGACACCGTTACAGCCGTGCGGGTAAGCTTGGTGTTCTTGGGAAAATAACTTGAATAGGTGATGAGAATACCCATACCGAGCGAAAGCGAGAAAAATGCCTGTCCGAGCGCATTCACCACTACCGACGGCGTTATCTTTGAGAAGTCGGGATTTAGGAAAAATTCCAATCCCTCCATAGCCTTGGGGAATGTGAGTGACACGCCGGCAAATATCAACAACAACAGGAAAAGAAGCGGCATGAGAATATTTGACATCTTCTCAATACCCTTCTGAACCCCCATCATAAGTATTCCTGCATTAATGAGCAACATTATATAGGTCATTATCAACGGACGGCTGTCCTGAACGATAAACTCCTGCATACGCAGCTTAAACTGCTGCTCAAGACCTTCGACTCCGGCATTGGCCGCCACGGCATTGACAGGCTCATACAGGTAACCTGTCATCGACTGCCACAGGTACTCAAGCGTCCATCCGGCGACAACCATGTAGAAAGAGAGAATCAGGTAGGAGGCGAGTATGGCCACAGCCCCTACAACCCACCAGCCGCTGTGAGGCGACAGCTTGCGAAATACCCCAACGGCATCGCTACGCTTGCCGCGACCCAATGAAAACTCGGCCAGCATAACCGGTATACCGAGTAAAAATACACATGCTATATAGAGCAGCAAAAACGCCGCTCCTCCATTGCTCTGAGTTTCGGCAGGGAAACGCCACACGTTTCCGAGCCCCACGGCCGAGCCCACCGTTGCTGCTATTAATCCTATTTTACTGCCAAATTGCGCTTTTCCGGCCATATTTTCAATTTTTGAGGTACAAAATTAGCTAAAAAGTTACAATATGTCACACTACAACGACTGAAATATATAATTTGTCATTAATTTTGCATAAAAATTTAGTAAAAATGAAATTAACCAAATTTCTGATCTCACTTCCTCCCTGCATATTCTCGGTCGTCTGCATTATAGCCGTCCTTTATCTCACACTCGTTCCCCGCCCGCTTCCCGACATGGATATTCCGCTATTCCCGGGAGCCGACAAGGTTGTACACGCCATAATGATGATGGGCGTAATGCTGTGTCTGGCATTCGACTATATGCGCAAAAAGCGGAACCCTCAGGAGAAGGCTCCGCTCGTTATATTGTTGTTGTTTCTTATAGCCACAATAGCCTTCGGCGGAGCTATAGAGCTGCTCCAAGGCTTAATGGCAATGGGACGTGGCGAGGACATCTATGATTTCATAGCCGATGCAGCAGGTGCAATAATCGGCTTCATCATCACGGTCGTCGCATGGCGTCGCACACTTATTTGGCTACAGGGGTGTAATTAGCCATTGTTTCGCGCACAACCTTGCGAAGTGAGTCGCCCTGCATTCCGCGAGCCACAATCACGCCTTCGGGGTCGATGAGCATAATGTGAGGTATACCCGAGATACCGTATATGTCGGTAGGCACTGTCTGAGCATTCAGAATCTGCGGCCAGGGAAGCTCAAGCTGCTCGATGGCCTTGACTGAAGCGTCCTTCTCGTCCCACACGGCAACGCCGAGAACCTGAAGTCCCTTAGAACCGAACTCCTCGTAAAGCTCCTTGATTACGGGCATTTCACGACGGCAGGGACCACACCAGCTTGCCCAGAAGTCGACAAGAGTATACTTACCGTTACCTACATAGTCGCTAAGGCTCTGAGCCGAATCGCCTTCGATAGTAAAGTCGACATAACGGTTGCCGGCAGCGGTAGCGGCAGCACGCTTCTTCATATCGACAAGGTCGGAGATGCGCTTATACTCGCCAAATGACGGATATAGTGCAAGCACGCTGTCAAGCTCTTCGGAGCTGAAATCGTAGGCACGTGACAAAAGCACATAGTAACCTACCGGGTTATCGCTGTTATCAGCTACAAACTTGTCGCTCATCACCTCAAAATCGGCAAATATGGCGGCACGTAACGAATCGCTGTCGGCATCGCCATATGCGATTCCCACCGAATCCTCATTATGACGGAAATCGGCAAACAGCCGGTTAAGCGGTGTTCCCGAAGGCATGGCATCGTCATCGAGCACGATGTCGCCCTGCTCCACGACAAGAGTTCCGCTGCGCTGTCCGCCGACAATAAGACGAGCAAGCACGGGACTGTCGATAGTTCCCTTCAAAAGTACTTTTCCATCGGCTACAACCGCACTGTCAAGTAGGTTGCCATTGTCGTAGTTGACGATATAGGCCATTTTTCCATTGGCTTCGTCACCAACATTAGCACTAACACTGTAATCGCCTCCGGCAGGCTTGTTCTGAGAACAAGAGATAGCCAAAAGCACCGCTCCGCAAGCAAGTAGTTTACTCCTCATTTTTCCTTATATAAAATATTTAAAAATATAACTTGAATTTATTGCAATTTATTGGATTTGGCCATTTCAAGCATCATCTTGTTGGGGACAATGAAAATCTCAATGCGACGGTTGGACCGACGGTTGGCGGTGCTGTTGTTAGGTAACAGCGGGTCGGAAGAGCCGAGAGCGTAAGGCACAATCTCCACATTGCCGGCAACATCGTGCCGCAACCACTTATATACAGCTTCGACTCTCAATTCACTTAGATGATTGGTGTACTTTTCTGAACCGGTGTCGTCGGTGTGGGCCACAACAAGTATCTTATACATGCCCATCGACTTTAACAGGTGCTTATAGGGTTCCAGCAATTCACCCGCCGACTGACGGAGTACCGAGTCATTGGGAGCAAACAGCGCGTCGGTACCAATAGTTGCCACAATCACCTCCCCGTCACGAAGCATCTCGATGCGCTCGCGCTTGCGCGATGCAAGATTGCGGGCGAGCCTTTTCATGTAGGCAGCCACTTTGTCATGCTCCTTAACCGGAACAATGGGACGCATCAGATTCTCGTCGAGCGAAAGATCCATTATGTCGACATTGTCGTCCTTCTTCGACTTTTTCCCTTTCGTCTTGGAGTCTTCGTTTTTTGTTCCCGACACCTTTTCCTTCAATGTCTTCAAGAATCCCTGTGCCTCGCACTCGGCAGGAGCGATCGACGCGATGAATATCGCGATAAACAGAGTAGTGAAATAACGGCTTAACGATTTCATAAGCATTTACCTCACGTTAATCCTCCAATGCACCTATCGATTTCTCATAGGCCAACTCGCCTTCAACGATATAATGCACATCGTCGACATCAACCACCGCCAACTTGTCCTTGGCAAGCATCTTCTTCACATACTTTATTATGTCGGGAAGTTCGGGCGATTGATCGTCGTCATCGTAGTCGGCCGAGATTTCAAGCAGACCGTTGTCCTCATAGTAATCCCATATCATGTCGATGATATTGATTATCTCGTCATCGTCATACAGGTCACGCTTATCGGCCGGCATGTAGTCGCGGATGAACTTCACTGCCTGCGCTTCGTCATATTCCATGTTATTATCTGTTGCCATAAGCTTTCATTTGGTTATTTAACAATATGCTAAGATAGTGAAAAAAGATGTACCGCACACCGATTTTTCATAAATTTTAGATGTTGTTCATAAATATTTGATTTTAGCACATAAAAACAAAGAGGCATGGCCAATGGCCATGCCTCTTATATATAGGGAATGATGTTTGTATACCGATTAGATACCCTGAAGCTTGAATGTGATAGGCACGGTGTACCACACGTTAACTGCCTGTCCGTTCATCTTGCCGGGGATAAAGTCGGGAAGCGACTTAACCACGCGCATTGCCTCCTTGTCGAGGTCGGGGTCCTTACCACGGGCTACCTTAACCTCACCCACCTTACCGGTCTTGGTAACAACGAACTGAATCGTAACACGACCCTGGATGTTGTTTTCCATTGCCACGGGGGGATATTTAAGGTGGCTCTGAATATACTTCATGAGTTCAGCTTCACCACCGGGGAACTGGGGCATCTGCTCAACTGCAGTAAATACCTTGTTTTCCTCTTCGGGCTTCTTCTCTTCAACGACGATTTCGTCCTTGTGTTCACGCACTACGTTACGGTCATCAGTACCCTGGTCGAAGTCGCTCTGACCGAAAGCGGTCGTAGTTTCCTTCAATTCGTCCTGAGTCTTGATTTCATCCTCGGCGCTAACCTTTTCGTCCTCTACGATGGCGAGCTCGGTAACCTTAACGGTATTGAGCACTTCCTCGGGAAGAACTTCGGGCTGCTCCTCTTCGTAACGCTGCTGCTCCTCTTCGGGCTCCTCTTCCTCTTCGACAGCGTCGTTGGCAAGATTCACCATAGCCTGCTCGGTGAGGTCCTCGGGACGCTCTTCGGCCTTGGGAAGCACAGTGTTGATTACAAGGGGAAGCAAGAATGCTATTGCAATGATGATTACAACAACAATCATCGCCTTATTGTGACGAGCGTCCGATTCCTTACGGAGCTCGTATGCACCAAATTCTTTGTTTTTACCTTCAAAGACTATATCGCGCCATTCTTTTGATGAAAGATCTACATCTTTTGCCATTTCTTTTCAGTTTTAATAGTTAAACATATAGCCATTCATCATTATTTACGCGGATTCTTAGCCTGATAGTCAAATATCAAAGCAGAGTCAACTCCGTTGATATTATCAATCTGGTATCGAGAAATCTGGTTAATCTGCATTTCGTCAAGAGCGCTGATCAAGCTTTCCCAAGAAGCGTTGGGACCGGCCTTGATGATGACAACCGGGCGGGTAAGCGTAGAGTCGTTACGAATCTGCTTGGCCTTTGCCTGATATTCCTCATCGGTCAACTCCTTATTCTTCCATTGAGTCTTGAGAACATCGATTTTCTCAAGTACCTGCTTGTTGCGGTTGTGAAGAATCTTACGGATACCCTGAACCTCACCATTCTCGTTACCGACAAACTTCTCAACCTTGAGGTTGGAGTTGTCGATCAGTCCGTCATGGTTTTCATCAGCGACTTCCGCCTTACCTTCGTAATAGTAGATGATGTGGGCGGGCTTACCCGAATCGGGATCAACCTTCACATTACCCTCACTGTCACGTTCGGTGTCAAGAATGAGTGTCACGGCTTCTGACTGCTTTGTCTTGTTCTGCTGCTCCTGCTCAACCTTCTCATTAGAGGGGAGTGAGATTTGCAGTGTCTGCGACTTAATCATCGTGGTACAAAGCATGAAGAACGTGATAAGAAGCATGTTCATGTCCACCATGGGAGTGAAGTCCACGTGGATTTGCATCTTTTTCTGGGCGCCTTTTTTCTTTTTGCCGCCCTTATCGGATTGTTCTATCTGTGCCATAATGATTAATCGTTCTCGGTTTTTAATGCGGTCATCAAGCTGAACTTATTCATCTTTAGCGTCTGCAGATTGTCGAGCACGTTGTGTACGACATCGTAGGGCGTATCCTTGTCAGCCTTTACGGCTATACCCTCGCCACTCTTGATCGCCTGCTCGAGGTTGGGATTGGATGAATTGTAGATGGCACGCATCCAGATTTGAAACTCATTAGGTTTACCAAGGTCCTTGTTGTCATCGACGGGGATTCCAACCATGTCATTGTTCATGTCGGAGATAATCTCATCCTGCTTGATTTGCGGCAGGTCGAGGAATTCCGGCAGGTAGGAAAGTTTAACCCCGAACATATTCATCTTCGAGAACTTGGCAACCTGTTCGTTTGTGAGCTGTATTTTGTTACTATGGGTCTTGTTATATTCGGAAACCGCGTTACGAATCAACTCAGCTCTCACCTTTTCGGTCGAGTAAGTAGAGTCGGCGTCACCGGCTACCGATAGGAATACCTTTCCCTCGGGCGATATAAGAATCGTCGAGTAGTTGGTAACAGGCACCTTGATTTCCGACACTGACGACGGAGTGAGCACCGTTACCGGCTCCTTCTGAAGGAAGGTAGAGGTCAACATGAAGAAAGTAAGCAAAAGAACAGTCACGTCACTCATCGCGGTCATGTCGATGAGGGTACTCTTTCTTTTAATTTTTACTTTTCCCATTGTTTTTCGTTAATTAACAGGTTATTATTGTTTATTCGGAAAGACAACGGGATTAGTGAGTAGCTGCAAATGTTTGCACGATTGAGAAGCCAATCTCATCAATTGCGTAGGTGAGGTTGTCAATCTTGTTGGTGTAGAAGTTATAAGAGATAACTGCAAATGCACCGGTTGCGATACCGAAGGCAGTGTTGATAAGTGCCTCAGAGATACCGGTTGAAAGTTCAGTTGAGTCAGGAGCACCTGATGCTGCAAGAGCCTGGAATGACTTGATCATACCGATTACAGTACCGAGAAGTCCGACAAGTGTACCGAGAGTGGTAAGAGTTGCAACGATGGGGAGGTTCTGCTGAAGAGCGGGCATTTCGAGAGCGGTAGCCTCTTCTACTTCCTTCTGGAGAGTTGCAATCTTCTGCTCCTTGCTGAGAACGGTGTTGGCATCCATTTCCTTGTAGCGAACGAGAGCGGCCGATACTACAGCAGCAACACTACCCTTCTGCTTCTTGCAGAGTTCCTGTGCGCCGGCGATGTCGTTGCTTTGGAGGCACTTCTTAACGTTAGCGACAAACTTAGAGATGTTACCTTTACCCTTTGCGCTTGAGAGGGCGATCCAACGCTCTACAGAGAGAACGATTACAGTGAGGAACAGAGTCTGAAGAACAGGCACGATTACACCACCCATGTAGATGGTACCCCAAATGTCCTGAGGATGACCGGCTTCGTCGAAGTGTGAGTCATGACCGAACCAAAATGCAAATAAGCAAACTGCTACGATAAAGCAAGCAACGATTACCAAGAATGCATTCTTGATACCGCGTACTTTAGAACCTTCGGGTTGAACGTTCTTCTTCTGAGCCGGAGCGGCTCCTGAGTTGGGCTTTTGAGCTTCCATAATTGTGATAAGAATAAATTTTTAAATTTGTTATTAATGGATTAATTCTTTTAATTATTTATTTTCGTTTCTTTGTTTTATGTTCATGGACCGAAAAACGACTGTGAGTTGGTTCGGCGAGTAATGCGGCAAAACTTATACTGCATGATTTAAGAATCAAGTATATTCTCCGATATGAAATTAAGCTTTCGCACTGCTTTTGAATTCAATCTCTCCCGATTCCGGTATTGATTTTATGTTGTTAACTAGCTTCCAATTCACAACCTTTCGTTAATTGGATATGCAAATTTATTATTTTGTTTCTTACAAACCAAATTTTGCTTGTCGATTTTTATTAATTTATCAAACGCACAACCACCATAAGCGAATAAGCATGTTTAACAACATAATTTAATAAAATATCCGTCAATTGACACAAAATAATTATTACGGCAAATTTTTCCCAAGCAAAGTTAAGCCAATATAAAATTATTAGATAACTTTGCACAATAATATAATAAATACATATTACCCTATACACTAAAAATGGCTAAAATCGTTACGTTAAAGAAAGGCCTTGACATCAAAATCAGAGGAGCTGCAGCCGATGCCGCCCCGATTACGGTCAAGCCCGCGACATGCGCCATAGTCCCCGACGATTACAGCGGCATTGTGCCGAAAGTCGATGTTAAAGAGGGCGACTCGGTGGAGGTAGGCTCCAAGCTGTTCCATGACAAGCAGTTTACCGACATCGTAGTGACATCACCCATAGCAGGCACCGTGACTGGCGTCATAAGGGGGGAGCGTCGAAAACTTGAGCGCATTGTAATCACTCCGGCCGAGGATGCCGGGAATTCAATCACTTTTGAAACCGAAGGCATCAACGACCGCACACGGGCTCAACAGCTACTGCTTGACTCCGGACTATGGGCACTGTTGCGTCAGCGTCCCTACAACATAGTTCCGGCTCCCGGAGCGGCTCCCCGCGACATATTCATCACCGGTTTCGACTCGGCTCCGCTCGCTCCCGACTTCGAGAGCATGCTCAGCCCCCGCATCAACGAGCTTAACAAAGCCGTAAAGCTTCTGCAAAAGCTTACCGACGGAAAGATATATCTGGGCATACGCCAGGGCAGCTGCCTCGCATCGGTCGAGGGAGTTGAGCACGTGGTATTTGAAGGCCCCCACCCCGCCGGCAACGCAGGAGTCCAGATTTGTAACGTAAAGCCGGTCAACAAAGGCGACATCGTGTGGACTCTCGACGCAACTACCTTATTGCGCATAGGCAAGCTCCTGTCGACCGGACGACTCGACACCGACACGCTCGTGGCAGTAACCGGATGCGAAGTCACGACACCGCGATATGTCATAACAAAGATAGGCGCCGACCTTGCTTCAATACTTAAAGGCAATGTAAACGACGACGCCATCCACCACCGCATAATATCGGGCAACGTGCTCACGGGTACTCACGAAAGTCCTGAAGGCTATCTGCGTTATCCATATTATCAGGTGACGGTGATAGCCGAAGGCGACGACTTCCACGAATTCATGGGATGGGCCTCACTCTCGCCCCGCAAGATGAGCTTCAGCCACTCGTTCCCGGGACACTTCCTCAACAAGCTGTTCTGCCCCGACGCACGACTGCAGGGCGGACGCCGAGCAATGATAATGTCGGGAATCTACGAAAAGGTAATGCCGATGGACATCATGCCCGAATACCTTATAAAAGCAATAATATCACGCAACATCGACCGCATGGAGCAACTCGGAATCTACGAAGTGGCACCCGAGGACTTCGCGCTGTGCGAATATGTCGACCCTTCAAAGCTCGAATTGCAGAAAATCGTGCAGGAAGGCCTCGACTACCTGCGTAAAGAACTCAGTTGATATAAACAGCAATAATCTCATAAACAGTGAAATCGCTTAGAAATTTTCTAAATCGTATCAAGCCTAACTTTGAACCCGGAGGAAAGCTGCATGCATTCCACTCGGTCTTTGACGGCTTTGAGACATTCTTGTTCACGCCCAACACCACTTCTACATCGGGAGTCAACATTCATGACAGCATCGACTCCAAGCGCGTGATGATAATCGTGGTACTGGCGCTTATGCCGTGTCTGTTATTCGGCATGTACAACGTAGGCTACCAGCACTGGCTCGCAATAGGAGAAACCGACTTCCCCTTCTGGCAGCTAATGGCCTACGGATTTCTTGCAATGCTTCCACGCATAATCGTGTCCTACGCCGTGGGACTTGGAATCGAATTTATGGTAGCCCAGTGGCGCAAAGAGGAGATTCAGGAAGGATTCCTCGTGTCGGGAATGCTCATTCCCCTCATCTGCCCCATTGAAACTCCGCTTTGGATGATAGCCGTAGCAACGGCATTCTCGGTAATCTTCGTCAAGGAAGTATTCGGAGGTACAGGCTACAACATATTCAACGTAGCGCTTGTAACCCGTGCCGTGCTCTTCTTCGGATATCCGTCAAAGATGAGCGGCGACAGCGTATTCGTGCCCGTTAATCCGATATGCGGACTCGGCAACGGAACTCCGGTCGACGGATTCTCGGGAGCCACCCCGCTCGGACAGATTGCCACCAATGTTGGCGACACCCTGAAGATAACCAATGTCGTGGGACAGGACATCTCGTCATGGGACATGTTCCTCGGCCTTATCCCCGGCTCGGTGGGTGAAACATCGACACTCTGCATCCTCATCGGTGCGGCTATACTTCTGCTTACCGGCATCGCAAGCTGGCGCATAATCCTGTCGGTATTCGTCGGCGGATTCGTAATGGCAGCCATCGCCAATGCATTTGCAACGCCCACCTACCCCATTTCGCTCCTGTCGCCGGTCGACCAGCTGATGCTTGGCGGATTTGCTTTTGCCGCAGTATTCATGGCCACCGACCCTGTAACCGCAGCACGCACCGATACCGGTAAGTACATCTACGGTTTCTTCCTCGGAGCAATTGCGATACTCATCCGCACCTACAACAACGGCTACCCCGAAGGCGCCATGCTTGCAGTACTGTTGATGAACTCGCTCGCGCCCGCTATAGACTATTTTGTTGTTCAATCCAACATTCGTCGTCGCATGCGTCGTCTGAATGCTAATGCCGAATAACCTATGAATAAGCAAAGCAATATCTATACTATAATATATATAGTAGTATTGGCAGTGGTCGTGGGAGCCGCCTTGGCATTCGCCGCACTGTCATTGAAGCCGCTTCAGGTCGACAACGCAAATGCCGACAAGATGAAGCAGATACTTGCGTCGGTACACATCACGCCCGACAAGGCCGATGTCATATCCGACTTCAACAAGTATGTCACCGAACAGTACATCGTAAACTCACAGGGTGAACGCATCGAGGGAAATGCCTTTGATGTAAACGTGTCAGAACAGAGCAAGCGTCCTGTCGACCAGCGTGAGATGCCGGTTTACGTGTGCACGTTATCGCCTAACGACGTGAAGTACATCCTGCCCGTGTACGGTGCCGGACTATGGGGCCCTATCTGGGGCTACATCTCGGTCAACAGCGACGGATCGACCATATACGGAGCCTACTTCGCACACCAGGGTGAAACTCCCGGACTTGGAGCCGAAATCGAAAAGCCCGCGTTCAGCAACCAGTTCAACAACCTGCACCTATTCAAGGAAGGACGATTCCTGCCCATCGCCGTGGTGAAGGCCGGACAAGCTCCCCTGAACGGCGAAGACAAGGTCGATGCCATATCGGGCGGAACAATCACCTCCAAAGGTGTAGCCTCGATGATCGACAACTGCCTTGGCGGATACACTAAATTCCTACAAAGTCTTAACAACAATCAACAGTAACGACAATGGCAACCAACAATAAAAACCTGAGCGCACTCATCAATCCGCTCTCAAAGGACAATCCTGTCATTGTCCAGATTCTCGGTATCTGCTCATGCCTTGCCGTAACGGCAAAGCTTGAGCCGGCATTTGTCATGGGTATATCGGTGATCGCCGTGCTGGCATTCTCCAATGTCATCATTTCACTGCTCCGCAAGACCATCCCCACCAACATCCGCATCATCGTGCAGCTTGTAGTCGTGGCCGGTCTTGTGGTAATCGTAGACCAGCTGCTCAAAGCCTACCAATACGATGTCAGCAAGCAGCTGTCGGTGTTCATCGGCCTCATAATCACCAACTGTATCCTGATGGGACGCCTTGAAGCGTTTGCAATGGGCAACAAGCCCTGGCCTTCGTTTCTCGACGGCATCGGCAACGGCATCGGTTACGCCATCATCCTTATAATCGTGGCATTCTTCCGCGAACTCCTCGGAAGCGGCACAATATGGGGACTCCAGGTGATTCCTCAGAGCTGGTATGAACACGGTTATGCCAACAACGGCCTCATGATTCTTCCCCCGATGGCCCTCATCGTCGTGGCTTGCATCATCTGGGTTCACCGAATCTATAACAAGGACCTGCAGGAATAATGGTAATGTCAATAGCTTAAAGATAGACAACAATGGAAAATTTCAATATCTTTATCCGGTCGATATTTGTCGACAATATGATATTTGCCTACTTCTTAGGCATGTGTTCATTCCTTGCCGTATCCAAGAATGTCAAGACCGCTCTCGGCCTCGGTGCCGCAGTAACGTTCATGCTTGTGATATCGCTGCCCATCAACTACCTGCTCGAAAACTACGTGCTGCGTGCCGGAGCGCTGAAATGGCTCGGCCCCGAATATGCCGATGTCGACCTCAGCTTCCTCTCGCTCATCATGTTCATAGCCGTGATTGCGTCACTCACCCAGCTCGTCGAGATGGCCGTCGAGAAGTTCAGCCCCGCGCTCTACTCGTCGCTCGGTATATTCCTTCCGCTCATCGCGGTTAACTGCGCCATCCTCGGTGGCTCGCTCTTCATGCAGCAGCGTGACTTCCCGAGCGTGTGGACTGCTTGCTGCGCCGGTGCCGGTTGGGGACTCGGCTGGCTCATCGCCATCGTGGCCATAGCCGCAATACGCGAGCGCCTGCAGGAGTACAGCAACATTCCCAAGCCTCTGCGCGGTGTGGGCATAACATTCATCATCACGGGTCTTATGGGCATTGCGTTCATGAGTTTCCTCGGCATTAAAATCTAATGAGCAATATGGATATGACTGCAATGATAACGCTTGGTGCCAACATAGGCACCCTGACCATAATGTCGGGCGTGATAATATTCCTTATAATCACGCTCATCCTGGTGACCGTACTTCTGGTGGCCAAGAAATTTCTCGTTCATTCGGGCGAAGTGCACATTGTCATCAACGATGACAAGGATGTGTTCGCCAATTCGGGCAAGTCGCTGCTCTCGACACTCTCCGATGAAAACATCTTCCTGTCGTCGGCCTGCGGCGGAAAGGGAAGCTGCGGACAGTGCAAGGTGCAGGTGTTCAATGGTGGTGGCGACGTGCTTCCCACCGAAACCGTACACTTTACCCGCAAGCAGCTCAAGGACCACTGGCGACTCGGCTGTCAGGTAAAGGTTAAGGAGGACATGAAGATAGGTGTACCCGCATCGGTGCTCGATGTCAAGGAGTGGGAATGCGAGGTGATCTCCAACAAGAATGTCGCAACATTCATCAAGGAGTTCATCGTGGCACTTCCTCCGGGCGAGCACATGAACTTCATTCCCGGCTCCTATGCACAGATTAAGATTCCCACCTACGAAATGGACTACAATGTCGACATCGACAAGTCGCTGATCGGCGAAGAATACATGCCCTCATGGGAGAAGTTCGGATTGTTCACGCTCAAATGCAAAAACACCGTACCCACAGTACGCGCCTACTCTATGGCCAACTACCCTGCCGAAGGCGACCGCATAATGCTCACCGTGCGCATCGCGACACCGCCCTTCAAGCCGAAACCCCAGGTGGGATTCCAGGATGTAATGCCCGGTATCGCATCGTCCTACATCTTCACCCTGAAGCCCGGCGACAAGGTAATCATGAGCGGCCCTTACGGCGACTTCCATCCTATCTTCGACTCAAAGAACGAGATGATGTGGGTAGGCGGTGGCGCTGGTATGGCTCCTCTGCGCGCGCAGATCATGCACATGACACGCACGCTCAACACTACCGACCGCGTCATGAACTACTTCTACGGCGCACGTGCGCTTAACGAAGTGTTCTACCTTGAGGACTTCCTGCAGCTTGAGAAGGACTTCCCCAACTTCAAGTTCCACCTCGCCCTCGATCGTCCCGACCCCGCAGCCGATGCTGCAGGCGTCAAGTACACCCCGGGATTCGTTCATCAGGTAATCTACGAAACCTACCTGAAGAACCACCCCGCACCCGAGGACATCGAGTACTACATGTGCGGCCCCGGCCCCATGAGCAAGGCTGTCGAGAAGATGCTTTGGGACCTCGGAGTTCCCTCGGAAAATCTCATGTACGACAATTTTGGCGGATAACAGCCATCTTATACAACCATTTACGCCCTGCCTCGTTGAGGCAGGGCGTTTTTTATTAGGTTATAACACAAAACTTTGGTATATTTGCATCATAGATTTTGCATATTAACGCTCGACCGCATGCGCGGTCGATGATTAATGCTCTCGTAATGAAAGGTTATATGATATTCCGTTTCACGTGCCTCGCTCTGCTGTGGCTCTTCCTGTGCTATCTAATGATTTCGGCGCGGGGATTCACGGCATGGACGATGTTCATCATCATCGTGTCGGGAATAGTCGTATTTGTACCTATCTATAAAAAGTATATACGCGATAGTAATGGAAAATCCTGATAATAATGAAAGCGTTGAATCCAAGCGCTACCCTCTGCTCGAAACGATTGACACTCCCGCCGACCTTCGCCGAATGCCGACGGAAAAGCTACCTGCAGTCTGCGCCGAAATACGCGACTTCCTTATAAACTCCCTGTCGACCAATCCCGGACACTTTGCATCGAGCATGGGTGCGGTGGAGCTCACCGTGGCACTGCACTATGTGTTCAACACCCCCTACGACCGCATTGTGTGGGATGTCGGGCATCAGGCCTATGGGCACAAGCTGCTCACAGGTCGCCGCGACAAGTTTGACACCAATCGCAAGTTTGGCGGTCTTAGCGGTTTTCCCAATCCCGAAGAGAGCCCCTACGACACCTTCACAGCCGGTCACGCCTCCAACTCCATTTCGGCAGCACTCGGTATGGCAATGGCCTCGGAGCTGAACAACGACAAGCCGCGACGCAATGTCGTAGCCGTAATCGGCGATGCCTCGATAAGCGGCGGACTTGCATTTGAGGGACTCAACAACGCATCAATCAACAAGAACAATCTCCTCATCATACTCAACGACAACGACATGTCGATTGACCGCAACGTAGGAGCACTTAACTCCTATCTTGCCCACCTCAACACCACCAGGGCCTACAACAGGTTCCGCTATCGACTGTTCAGATTGCTGAAGAAGCTGCACCTCGTCACCGACAAGCAGAAAGGCTTCATCATGCGCTTCAACAACAGCGTCAAGTCGCTGCTCAGCCATCAGCAGAACATATTCGAGGGACTAAACATCCGTTACTTCGGTCCTATCGACGGTCACGACATCGACCGTGTGGTTAGGGTGCTGAGCGACATCAAGGACATGGAAGGGCCTCGGTTGCTGCATCTGCGCACGACCAAAGGCAAGGGCTACAAGCCGGCCGAGGACGACCCGGCCTCATGGCATGCGCCCGGGCTCTTTGACCCCAAGTCGGGCGAACGCAAGCACGACAGCGACTCTCCGGCCAAGTATCAGGATGTGTTCGGACACACCCTGCTCGAACTCGCACGCGCCAACGACAAAATCGTGGGCATCACCGCCGCAATGCCGTCGGGCACATCGATGAGCATCATGCAGGAGCAGTTGCCCTCAAGAGTATTCGATGTAGGAATCTCCGAAGGTCACGCCGTGACATTTGCGGGAGGCCTTGCCAAGGATGGAATGCGCCCCTTCTGCGCCATCTACTCATCGTTTCTTCAGCGAGCCTACGACCACATAATCCACGATGTCGCAATACAGAATCTGCCCGTGACATTCTGCATCGACCGCGCCGGAATCGTCGGCGAGGACGGTGTGACTCATCACGGAGTGTTCGACCTCAGTTACCTGCGGGCAATCCCCAATCTCACCATCGCCTCGCCGCGCGACGAGGTATCGCTGCGCAATCTGCTCTACACGGCACAGAGCGCCGACCGTGGCCCGTTTGCCATCCGTTATCCTCGAGGCAAGGGTTCCAATCCCGACTGGCGCACACCAATGCACGAAATAGCCATAGGCCGCGGACAGCGACTTGTCGACGGCAATGATGTAGCGGTACTGACGATAGGCCCCATGGCCAATAAGGCAGCTGCATCAATAGAACGCGCCCGCCGCGAAAACGGCATTGAGGCCGCCCACTACGACATGATATTTCTTAAGCCTATCGATGAGCAGCTGCTTGACGAAGTGGGCCGCAAGGGATGTCCCGTGATAACGGTCGAAGATGGTGTGCGTGACGGTGGACTCGGCTCGGCCGTGACCGAGTGGATGAACGATCACGGTTACCATCCCCACATAACACGCATAGGCGTTCCCGACATGTTTGTCCCCCACGGCAAAGTCCCGCAGCTGATGAACCTGTGTAGGATGGATGAAGACGCAATCTACAATGCAATTGTCCAAGTCAACAATAACCATAAGCTATGAAAATCGTCATCGTAGGAGCCGGTGAAGTAGGCTCACATCTCGCCAAACTACTGTCACGCGAAGAGCAGGACATTATCCTCGTCGATGACGACCAGGGGCGTCTTTCAACGATCGACGCCAACTACAACCTCATGACTCTGCGCGGCAGCCCTACATCGTTCAACGTTCTGAAAAGCGCCGGCGTGGAATCATGCGACCTCTTCATAGCCGTAACACCCGATGAAACACGTAATGTCATCGCCTGTTCAATGGCCAAGAGCATCGGAGCGCAACGCACCGTAGCGCGCATCGACAATTACGAGTTTCTCGACATGCACAACCGTGAGTTCTTTACGCGAATCGGTGTAAACGCGCTGATTTATCCCGAATATCTTGCCGCACAGGAAATTATCACGGCCCTTAACCGCTCATGGGTGCGTCACTGGTTTGAGCTCCACGACGGTGAGATTATCCTCGTGGGCGTCAAGCTTCGCGAAAACGCCCGCATAGTGGGCATGCAGCTCAAGGAGTTTGCAATGGTTGAGCACAACTTCCACGTGTCGGCGATAAAGCGTCATCACGAAACCATCATCCCGCGAGGTGACGATCGTATATGCGAAAACGACATCCTATATTTCACCACCACGCGCGACCATGTCGACGAACTGCTTGAAATATGCGGCAAGGTACACAAGCGCATACGCAAGGTGCTCATAATGGGTGGAAGCCGCATCGCTGTCCGTCTGGCAGCTCTTGCCGGCGACACCTACAAGATAAAAATAATCGAGAGCAATCTCGAAAAGTGCCGCCGACTGCCCGAGAAGTGTCCCGACTGCGACATTGTCTACGGTGACGCACGCGACATCGACGTGCTGCGCGAGGAAGGAATATCCGACATGGATGCCTTCATTGCTCTCAGCGACAGCTCCGAAACCAATATCCTCGCCTGCCTCACCGCCAAGGAGCTCGGAGCGAGCAAGACCATCGCCGAAGTCGAGGACATCCAGTTCATCTCGGAGGCCGAAGGACTGAACATAGGCACGATCATCAACAAGAAGCTGCTCGCGTCAAGCAAGATATTCCAGATTCTGCTCGACACTGATGTGTCGTCGTCGAAGTGCCTCGCACTTGCCGATGCCGAAGTTGCCGAAATCGAGGCGAAGCCCAAGAGCAAAATTACACGCGGCCCTGTAAAGGACCTGTCGCTGACACGTGACATGACCATAGCCGGACTTATACGCGACGGACAGGGAATGCTCGTTCACGGTAACACGGTTATTCAGCCCGGCGACCACGTAGTGGTGTTCTGCCTCTCGGGAGCCATCCACAAGGTCGAGAAACTCTTTAACTAACGGAATCCGATTTTTTGAAATGTCAAAATACTTCGCAACACATCATCGAGTCAACTTTCCCATGCTACTGCGTGTAATGGGATGGCTTCTCATGATTGAAAGCGCATTCATGCTCGTGCCGCTGGTCACCTGCCTCATTTACGGCGAGAGCGATTACATGGCATTCCTCATCACGGTGGCCGTCACTTTCGCCGCCGGAGCATTGATGACATTCTGCATCCGCCCCTCCTACTCCTCGATGGCCAAGCGCGAGGGATTTCTGCTCACGGCCCTCGTGTGGATTCTATTCTCCTGCTTCGGGATGCTGCCGTTTCTCATGTGCTCCACTCCACTTACATTAAGCGACGCATTCTTTGAAACCATGTCGGGATTCACTACAACGGGAGCTACCGTATTCGAGTCGGTCGAGTCGCTCTCCCACGGCATAAACATGTGGCGATGCCTCACCCAGTGGATTGGCGGCATGGGAATTATACTCTTCACGCTGGCGGTTCTGCCCATGCTCAACCATTCGGGAGGAATGCAGATGTTCAATGCCGAAGTTACAGGCATCACCCACGAAAAGCTGCGCCCGCGCATAAGCCAGACTGCCAAGGGATTGTGGGCTGTCTACTTCGTCCTGTCAGCCGCACTGTGCCTGCTGCTGTGGATAGGCCCCATGGACTTCTTCGACAGTGTGTGTCACGCATTAAGTTCCATGTCAACCGGCGGATTCTCTACACGCGACGACAGCGTGGCCGCCTGGGACTCAACCTACATAAAAATCGTTCTTACGATATTCATGTTCCTCGGCGGTGTGAACTTCGCCTTGATCTACAAAGCCGGCACCGGCAACTTCAAGGGACTGCTGCACAACGACACCCTGAAAGCCTATCTGCGCATAATCCTGTGCATGTACATCGCATTCGCCGTAACAATAGCCATCAACGGACAAGCCAACTCCATTTCATCGGTCACAATCGACCCTCTCTTCCAGATTATCACCACAATATCATCCACAGGATTGACTGTAAGCAACTTCGAGAACTGGGGATCGTTCATAATCGCGCTCCTCTTCATCCTTATGTTCTTCGGAGCCTGTGCAGGTTCGACAAGCGGTGGAGCCAAGGTTGACCGACTTCTCTATCTCCTCAAGAACACCAATAATGAGCTCTACCGTTCGATTCACCCCAACTCGATTCGCTCGGTGCGCATCAATGACTCAATAATACCGCCCGAAACAGTCGACAAGGTAATCGCATTCCTGTGCATCTACGTGATGATTATTGCCTTGGGAGGCATGGTACTCACCGCCCTCAACATTCCGCTCGTCGATGCCTTTTTTAGCTCATTCTCATGCGTTTCCAATATTGGCCTTGGTGCGGGAGTCACCGGCTACGGCGGCTCATTTGAAGTGATTCCGCCTGCAGGAAAATGGATTTTGTCAATGCTCATGCTCACAGGCCGTCTTGAAATATTCACCGTCCTTGTACTCTTCACGCCAGCATTCTGGTCAAAATAATTTCATATTTTTCTCGGAAAATATTGCAAAATTAAAATATAAGTCCTAACTTTGCACTCGCAAAACGGTAATGGCGGGATAGCTCAGTTGGTTAGAGCGTCGGATTCATAACCCGGAGGTCTCGAGTTCAATTCTCGATCCCGCTACCACTGCAAGGGCGCTGTGTCGATGACACAGCGCCCTCCTTTTATCCCCCCACGGGTTGCACCACCCTCCACCCGCAAATGCCCCCACTTTCGCCCCGCGAAGCGCAGGGCGCACTCCACCAGCAAATCCCAGCGTTAGCAGCAATAGCTGCAGAGCAGCTTAATAACGTTAGGCCCGCGCAAGGCCGCCGTTAGGCGTCCGCAGCACGGGTACAGGATATAGGAAGGGCTACGTAGTTGCCCAATAACCCATACGCCATTAGATAACATTTTATTGGGCAGCTAACGCAGCCCTCGGAGATGGTTGGGGCGCGACATAACCTCACGCTGCACGCACCCAAAGGCGCGTTTGCATGAGGCTAACACTATTGAGCAGCTACGCAACTCTCGCTAACGCTGGGATTTGATAGCTCTCCGCCCCGCCACTTTTATTGGGCGAATGTCGCGGATTATTCGTATATTCGCGGAAGCTATGAAGCATTTGTTACACATATTCATCACCGTCGTGTGCATCGCCGT